>Ga0306901_1000003_pt1 | contig 265724 bp, 254 predicted proteins | sample AntRauMFilla3767_FD_190431 | JGI IMG/M metagenome (GOLD analysis project Ga0306901, IMG submission 190431) | Saline lake microbial communities from Rauer Islands, Antarctica - Metagenome Filla 3 #767 (v2) (version 2) | ecosystem: Environmental > Aquatic > Non-marine Saline and Alkaline >... | reverse complement strand
AATCCCCGTCGGAGCATTTTCTGAACGAAACGAACTGCAACAGTAGCTTCGAAAGTGAGCTGCTGCTTTGATTTCGAGACGTCGACTAGCGGTGGCTACTCCGGGGCAGTAATCCGCGTATCCGACTCGATCGGCGTCGGCAGGTCTTCCATGAACTGTTTGATCATTGTCTCCTCGGCGCGGTGCAACGTCTCGCTACAGGTCGATTTGGCGATGCCGACGTCCTCTGCAAGCTCCGTTAACGAACAGGTTCGTGGCGTGTCGTAGTAGCCGTGGTCGACCGCTGCACGCACCAGTTGTTGCTGTTTCTCCGAGAGCAGTTGACTCGTATGGAGTCGCTCCTGGATGTACTCGACATGGAACTCCAGGCCGATGTTCTGGAGTTGGGTCCCGAGTTCCGAGAGCCGATCATGGGAGCCGGTGGCGTCGACGGTCGCCTCACCGTTGCTGATCGTTACCGGGAACTCGATCGGCATCCCCGAACGCTGGGCGGCCGACTGTAACAGGGGCGGACTCATCGTTTCGATCTGAATCGTCGCCTCGCCCTCGGTCTGCTGGAGCACCGAGAGATCGGTGATGTGGTCGTGGGATTCGATCACCGACAGGAGCCGATCGATTTGAGGGGCTGTGACGCTCAGCAGCGCGAACGCAGCCTCCGCATCCGGCACCGCCGATAGGACCTCGAAGGTCGCCGCTGGATGCTCCCTCGACACGTCGCCGATCCAGATCCCCTCGGGCAGCGTGATGAGCAGTTGCGCCTGTGTCACTGTCCGGTCACTTCACACTGTACCGCCCGCCCACACGTTCGTGGCTCAGTCATACGAACACGTTCGGGCCGCAAGCGGATACCGGCATGGACGAACATGTTCGGCTTTGTCGTGTTCGGTTTGAGGCTACCCGGTCGACCGCTAGCGGCCAGTCGGTATCAGAGAACGCTCCGGACGGATAACCGACCGCTCCACTGAGTTTCGCCTTCGACGCCCCCTAGAACGGATTGTCACCGAGACTAAACGGCCGGGTTTATTTTCCCGTCACCTGTAGTGACCGTATGGAAATCATCGAGCGTGGGGCTGCGGGATCGACCCGCGTCGCGGTCGTCGGCGGGCTACATGGTGACGAGCCAGCCGGTGAGCGGATCGTCAGGCGGCTCGCCGACCGGCTTCCGGAACCTGACGAGACCACAGGCGAGGGAATCGTGCGGCTGATCATCGCGAACGAACCGGCACTCGAAGCCGGCGTCCGCTACACCGACACCGATCTGAACCGGGCGTTCCCCGGCGACAGCGACAGCGACGAGTACGAACGTGCGCTTGCGCCCGAGATCATGGCGGCTCTCGACGACATGGACGCCGTCTTCGCCATCCACACTTCCCACAGCGTCCCGCCACCGTTTGCGATCTACAGCGAGCTTACAGACTCGGTCCGCCGCACGGTAACGGCCATGCCGGTCGACTACGTCCTGGATGCCGGTGGCCTTCGGTCGACGACGCTCGACTCCGTGGCTCCCCATTCGGTTTCGGTCGAGGTCGGCCGCCAGGGCAGCGACGAGGCCGTCGAGTTCGGCTTCGAGTCGACGCTGGCGTTCCTCCGGGCCCACGGGGCACTGGACGACGAGTCGCCGACGTTCACTCCTGCAACCATCGTCGAGGGGATCAAGGAGGTCCCCAAAGGAGGCGGCGAGCCACAGGTCAACTACGCCAACTTCGAGGAGATCCCCGACGGAGCGGTCTTCGCGAGCGACGACGAGTACACCCATCGGGTCGACGAGCCCGGAATCGTCCCGGTGCTTGCCAGTGAACACGGCTACGAGGACATCTTCGGGCTCTATGGCCGGATCACGGGGACACTCGAACCTCCGGGCGAAGAAATCGTCTCGGAGTGATATCCGGACACCGGCTGTCGATCCATCGACTCGCTCTCGGCCTAATTGTTAGCTTTCTGAATAGCTGTTGTTCTTGCCGATATATATGACCCTCCGAGAGCACTTGTTTAACTGATACACCGGTCGACAGGCGCTGCAACGTGTGTCTGTGGATGTGTCGGCTGTCTTTGGTAGGATCGGCGCTTACCGTAATCGGCTGGATCTTAGGCCTACAGCCGGTTACCAATGATAATGACTCGACGGACTACCTGCCGTTCTCGACGAGCGTATCTCGCGGGTGTCGGCTCGGCGGCCGCACTCGGCGTTGCAGGCTGTCTCGGCGGTGATGGCGGCAACAGTGATGAATTGACGGTGGCGCATATGCCGATCTTCCCCGATCTCCAGTACTACGTGATGGAATCGGAGGGGTATTTCGACGAGATCGATGCGACGATCGAGAGCCAAGAGTTCACCAACGGGCCGGATATCGTTGGTGCCTCGGCCAGCGGCGACATCGATATCGCGATGTTCGGCGTCGTCCCCGCCATGATCGCTATCGACCGCGGTATCCCGGCCAAAGTCACGGCCGCGAATATCAAAGAGCCGATGGCGATCGTGGCCGACCAACAGCTGAGCTCCCTTTGGAACGAACACGGCAGCGACGCCTTTGACGTCTGGGCCGATCAAAACGGCGAGCAGTTCACGTTCGGGACCTTCCCACAGGGGTCGGTGCCCGATGTCCTGCTGCGCTACTGGCTCCAGGAGGAAGGCGTCGACCCCGAGTCGGACGTCCAAATCACCGAGATCAACGGCGCGAACGCGGTGTTTCAGGCGATCGCCAACGGCGAGGTAGACGGCACCTCGATTATGGAACCCGTACCGACCCGCGTGAGCGGCGAGGATCTCGGCTTCGAGACGTTCCGCACCTCAAGCGAGATCATGCCCGGCCAGCCCGCCGCCGTGACGCTGATGACCGACGAGGTTCGGGAGTCGCCGGTCGCCAGCGAGTTCCTCCGCCAGCACGTCCGGGCGACGGAGTTCATCGCCGAGAATCCCACCGAGACCGCGACGATCGTCGAAGAGGGAATCGGAATGCCCGCCGAACAGGCCGAACAGGCGCTTGCGGGCCCGCTGGCGAACTTCGTCACCGATCCCGCGGAGATCCAGTCGGGCACCGAGATCTTCGCCGAGTTCGCCGCCGCAAACGGCCAGACCGACGAACAGCTCACGACCGACCAGATCTTCGACATGAGTGTCTACAACAACCTGTAATGGCAACGGATCTCCAAGGGGAGCGCTCGCGGACGACTGAGACGTCCGATCTCCCCGCCTTCGGCGTCGACCTCCGTCGGGCAGTGCTTGGACTCGGTGGCCTCGCCGGATTCATCGGGCTCTGGTGGGTCGCCTCCTTGTTCCAACCGGAGTTCGTCCTCCCGTCTCCGGTGACGGTGGCCAACACCTTCGTCGCCGAGGCCGCCAGCGGCGAGATGGTGACCGCCCTCTGGCAGAGCAGTCTCCACTGGATTCCAGGCACGATCATCGGGACGCTGTTAGGAATCATCGCCGGAGTTGCTCTGGGTTGGAGTCGACTGCTCGACGACATCACGTCGCCGGTCGTCCGGACGCTCCGGCCGGTCCCGCCGCTGGCACTGATCGGTTTCGCCATCGCGTGGTTCGGCATCAACAACGCCGGGGCCGCCTTCATTATCGCCATTGGGGCCTTTTGGATCAACTTCTATGCCAGCTACGGCGGCGTCGAGGGTGTCTCCGATGACCTCCTGGATGTCGCCCGCAGTTTGGGTATCAAGGGAGATCTCGAACTGGTCAAGTCCGTCGTGATTCCGGCGGCCTCGCCCGAAATTATGACCGGAATCCGTACAGGAATCGGCCGGTGTTGGATGCTGGTGGTCGCCTCCGAAATCTTCGGCGTCCCGGGAATCGGTCGCCGAATTCTGCGGGCGTCGAATAATCTTCAGGTCGACGTCGTGATCAGCTACATTCTGGTGTTGAGCCTAATGTTCTTGCTGGTCGATTCGGCGTTCCGCGCGGTTCAAAAGCGGGTGTTAGTATGGCGATAAACCACTCCGGCGGCTCGACAGTTCGTATCGAGAACGTCAGCAAGCAGTACGACAGCAAACAGGGAACCGTCCAGGCACTCGGCGGGATCGATTTCACTGTCGAGCGCGGCGAGTTCGTCTGTATCGTCGGCCCCTCGGGCTGTGGGAAGACGACGCTGTTCCGGATTCTCGCGGGGCTCGAACCCGCAACTGGCGGCGAGGTCCTGCTCAACGGATCGACGGTCACCGAACCCAACGCCGATATGGGGATCGTCTTCCAGGAGTACCATCTGTTCCCGTGGCAGACCGTCGAGGAAAACGTCGCCTTCGGGCTGGAAAAAGCCGACACCCCGGCCGACGAGAAACAGCGGCGTGTCCAGCACCTGATCGATCTGGTCGGGCTGGAAGGGTTCGAGGACAGCTATCCGAAGGCGCTGTCGGGCGGGATGAAACAGCGTGTCGCGCTGGCTCGGGCGTTGGCGATCGATCCCTCGCTGCTGTTGATGGACGAACCCTTTGGCGCGGTCGACGCTCAGACCCGCGAGATGCTCCAGGACGAACTCATCGAGATCTGGCAGGAGACCAGCAAAACGGTGCTGTTCGTCACCCACGATGTCGAAGAGGCCGTCAAACTCGCCGATCGCGTGGTTGTGATGGGAAAGAATCCGGGCTCGATCCGGGAGATCGTCGAGGTCGACATCGACCGGCCACGGTCGCGGACCGACCCCGAGTTCGGCACCTACTACGAACGAGTTAGATCGCTTATATAAGTCCGTCCCACGAGTGGTTTGTCAGGGTACCGTCCATTGATCGTCGCTCCGCGGATCACACACCACCGGCACGAAAACGGGGTCTACAGTGCCGAGCGACTGGCCCAGTTGCCCGGCTACCGAGAACGGTTCGACTGGCTCCACCGGTGAGGCTTTTAAATTAGTTGAGGGCTACTCGGTCACGTCCTGGACGGTCCACCCGTCTCCGAGTTCGATACCCATCAGTTCGGGGCCGGGGACGGCCATCCCCTTGGCCCGGCTGACGTAGAGCGCGGAGTTGAGGAGGCCGATATGGCTGAACGCCTGTGGGTAGTTGCCGAGTTGGATGCCGGTGTCGCCGTCGACTTCCTCCGCCAACAGGCCGACCGGCGAGACGTACCCGATCAGCCGTTCGAGCCGCTGTTCGGCCGTCTCGACGCGGCCGGTGAGCGCAAGGGCGTCGACGAGCCAAAAGGAACACAGCAGGAAGGTCCCCTCGCCGCCGGGCAGGCCATCGATACCGTCGTAGCGGTAGACCAGTCCCTCGTCGGTGGCCAGTCGGTCGTCGACCGCGTCGATCGTCGCCGCGACTCGCGGGTCGTCGAACGGCAGGAACCCGACAAAGGGCGCGAGGAGCGTGGCCGCATCGAGCACGTCGTCTTCCTCAAACGAGCGGACGAAATACTCGCCGTCGGGGTCGAGTCCGTGTTCAAGAACCGCACGCCGGAGCTGCGATCGGTGGTCCCGCCAGCGGTCGATCGGGGCCTCGAAGCCAGTTTCGGCGGCGAGCGCGAGACCGCGATCGATGGCGACCCAACACATGAGTTTCGAGAAGACGAAATGCAGCGGTTCGCTGCGGACCTCCCAGATCCCCGCATCCGGCTCTTGCCAGACCTCGGTGACGTAGTCGACGATCCGGCAGACAGCCTCCCAGTCGGCCGCCGACAGCGAAATGCCCGCGCGAGTGGCCTCGAAAATCGCAAGCAGGAGTTCGCCGTAGGTATCGAGTTGTCGCTGCTCGGCGGCTTCGTTGCCGATACGGACGGGCCCCGAACCACGGTAGCCCGACAGCTGTGGCAGTGTCCGTTCGGTGAGGTCGGGGTCGCCGTGGAGCCCGTACAGCGGCTGGATGTTTTCGGGGTCGGTTCGCCGACAGATATCCAGGAACCACGAGAGGTAGGCGCTGGCTTCGTCCGCATGACCGAGATTAGTCAGTGCCTGTACCGTGAACGCGGCGTCCCGAATCCAGTTGTAGCGGTAGTCCCAGTTGCGGACGCCGCCGATCTCCTCCGGCAGCGAGGTCGTCGGGGCGGCGGCGATCGCCCCGGTCTCGTGGTGGGTCAGCAGTTTGAGCACCAGTCCCGACCGGACTGCCAGTTCGTGCCACGGCCCGCCGAACACACAGTCGTCCTCATCGGGGCAGGAGTGACTCCACACCCGCCAGTAGTCGACCGTCGCGTCGAGGGCCTGTTCGCAGCGCGCCGTCGATGGCTTGACAGTATCACGGTAGCTGAGCCCGACCCACTGCTGTTGGCCATCATCGAGCGACACCATCGCGGTCGTCCGGTCGTTATCGACGGTGAGGGACTGCTTACTCCCGGTCGACCAACACAGGAGTCGCTCGTCGGCACCGGTTGCGAGAACGCCATCCGGGGTGGAATCGAGCGATGTCGGGCCGCGGGCGAAATCAAACCGCGGTTCGAAGACGACCTGGAGGTCGACGTGGCCGTCCCGACAGGCGAGGCCTCGGTAGAGCGCCCGCTCAGGGACGCCGTTCGGTGTTGCGCCGAGCGGCGGCATGAAATCGGTGAGTGTCACCGTCCCGGTGTCTGTCCGAAACGTCGTCTCCAGGACGTTCGTCCGGCCACAGTAGCGCACCGTCGACTCGAAGTCGTCGGCTGGCTGCACGAGGAACTGCCCACCTTTGGCGTCGAGTACGCGGGCAAAAACGCTGCCCGATTCGAGATGCGGCACCGGAAACCAGTCGACAGATCCGTGTCGGCTCACGAGTGCGCAGGTTTCGAGATTACCGATCAGGCCGTAGTTCGCGAGCGGTTCGAACGACTCGGATGCAGCGTGGCTCGAAGACGTGTGGTGTGTAGACATATGTCGACTATCGGTCGGAATATCGGCTTACGAGCCAATCAAGTGTATTCGTCGCCGAACAGAGAGTCAGTTGAGCCGGAGGACTGGATCCCACACGTTCGTTTCCGTCGATATTGCTTTGTCTAGTTGGCCACATTGTCCATGCGGTTCTCGAAGATGCAAGCAAACAGTTTTCGGATCCCAAAAGGCGACAGCGTGGCAGCGATTACGGCCGAGGAGATGCGAACCGTCGACCGGATCGCCGTCGAGGAGGTGGGCCTCTCACTGCTACAGATGATGGAACACGCCGGGCGAAACCTCGCTCGTGCTGCGGTTTCGTTCGACGCAGACCGGATCACCGTCTTGGCCGGAAGCGGTGGGAATGGCGGAGGGGGGCTAGCGTGTGCCCGCCATCTGGCGGCCCGCGGGCGGCTCGGCGCTGTCGTCCTCGACCGACAGCCAGCGGCGTTCGACGGGGCCGCAGCGACCCAACTCCGGCTGCTCGACCGAATGGACGTTCCGATTCAGGTGGGCGAACTGCCGGCGTCGACCGAAACCGATCTGCTGGTCGACGCGCTTATCGGCTACGGATTGACGGGCGCGCCACGTGGGACGGCGGCGGACATGATCGAGGCGGCGATGTCGGCGGAGGTTCCACGGCTCTCGCTGGATGTTCCCTCGGGGGTCGACGCGACCACTGGCGACCGACCGGGTGTCGCCATCGAGCCGGATCTGACACTGACGTTGGCACTCCCGAAAACCGGCCTCCGCGACCAGCCGGGCGGGCTACTACTCGGCGATCTCGGGATTCCGGCAGCCGTCTACGAGGTGGCATCGATTCCATACAGCCACCCCTTCGGCGACGAGTTCGTCATCGACCTGACCGCAATTAATAACGAACTGATTTAATTGGTGCGGTATATGTTCTCGTATGAATCAGACTGTTGTCGATCTTTTGGCGAACAACGCCGGCCATGCGGCGGACTTCGACTCCCGATTCGACGAGGTACAAGATGCCCAGCATCCGGATGCCGTCACAGTCTGCTGTTCGGATTCTCGGGTGCTCCAGGATCACAGTTGGGGCAACGACGAGCCGGGCCACCTCTTTACCTGTGGCAACATCGGCAACCGCGTCATCCAGCGGACCGAAGCCGGTGATGTCGTCTCCGGCGACGTCCTGTACCCGATCGCCCACACTGGCACCAAAACCGCCATCGTGATGGGCCACACCGGCTGCGGTGCCGTCACTGCCACCTACGACGATCTCACCGAGGGACTCGACGAGCCTGCCGGGATAAGCCACTGTCTCGATCTCTTGAAACCACGACTGGAAGCGGCCCTCGACCTGCTGCCCGACGACGTGAGCCGAGTCGGTGCGATCAACCGACTCGTCGAGTACAACGTCGACCGACAGATCGAGTTTTTACAAGAAAGCGACGACGTGCCCGATGATGTCGACTGCATCGGCGTTGTCTACGACTTCCAGGACGTCTACGGTGGCGACCGCGGCGAGGTGCACGTGATCAACGTCAACGGTGACACCGATGTCGACCGCCTCCGGGCCGAGCACGCCGCGGTCGACTCGCGGGTCGACCGGCTCTGGGAGTACTGAACAGCACCTGACTACCGGACGGATAGCGGCTGGCTACCCGCGAGTAACACGCGACTACTGTTCTCGGCCGCCGATTGTCAGGACGGGAACGGGGGTGGTCCGGAGCACCCGCTCGGTCGTACTGCCGAGGAGCCGTTGGTCGAACCCCTGTCGACCGTGAGTGCCCATGACGATGCAGTCCACACCCATATCGCTCGCATAGTCGGTGATTTCGCCGCGGATCGAGCCGAACCGGACGGACGTGGTGAGTTTGATACCGCTGTCGACGTGATCGGTCGCCGACTGCAGTATGGCGTTGTTGTCGGCCTCGATCTCGTCGGCTGCGGAGTCCGCGCCGATCCCGACCGGGAGTTCGTCGATAACCACGAGCAGGTGGAGGGCTGCCCCGTGAGTGGCAGCGATTTCACTGGCCAGTTCGACGGCTTCGGTCGCCCGCTCGCTGCCGTCGGTCGGGACGAGGATCGTCTCGTAGGGGTAGTCGACCGGGGAGTCGGTCGCTCGAACCGTCAGCACCTGCGTGTCGCTTCGGGTGACCACCTGATCGGTGGTGCTGCCGAGGACGTACTCGCCGAGGTTTCGTTGGCCGCGGCTCCCCATGACGATCAGCCCACAGTCGTAGGAGTCGGCGTAGTCGACGATGACGTCGGTTGGATCTCCTTGAATAACCTCGGTGACCATCGTCACACCCCGGTCCTCACCGCGCTCGCGGGCCTCGTCGACGATTTCGGCCCCCTCCTGAACCAGTGCGTCGACCACATCGCCGCCGACCCGGGTCTGGCTCGGGACGTTCGTGTCCGCGACAGTGATCGCATCTACTGTCGCATCGTGCTCGGCGGCGATATCGAGGGCGTGATCGAGCGCTGCCGACGCAGGGTCGCTCCCGTCGATTGGGACGAGGATTCGGTCGTACATACGGGACCGTAGGCAGTCGACTGATTTACATTTGTGGGGAAGGAGACCTCGTGGCCTGCTATTCTGCTGTGTCGCTGTCACCGCTCTCGTCGGCGGGCGGTTCGTCCAGTGTGTCGATACCGACGGTGGTGATCCGGGTGCCGTCGACGGCCTCGACAGTGAGCCGGTAGCCGTCGACGTCGACCTGGTCGGTGGCCTCGGGTGCCCGTCCCAATCGATCCAACACGAGCCCTCCAACGGTACCGAACTCAGTAGTCTCAAAACTCGTCCCCAGCGTTTCGTTGACCATCGAGATCGTGAGCCCCCCGTCGGCGACGTAGCTGCCGTCCTCGCGCTGACTAATTGACGGCTCGCTGTCGGGGGTATCGAAGTCGTCGCGCAGATCCCCGAGGACGACTTCGATCACGTCTTCGACCGTCACGATCCCCTCTAAGGCTCCCCATTCGTCGATGACGGCGGCCATCTGTCGCTGCTCACGCTGGAACTGCGCCAGTAGGTCGGTGAGATGGCCGGTCTCGGGGATGATCGACATTTCGCGGGCGAGACCGCCCGCCGTGATCGACTCGGCGCGCTCGGCATCGAACTCCTCGGCGCGAAGCACGTCCTTGACGTCGACGAAGCCGACGATCTGGTCAGGCTCGTCGGCCTCGACGACCGGATACCGGGTATGGCCCTCCGCGATGATGGTCGACCGAAGCTCGGCCAGAGAGAGATCCGCCGGGACGCTCACCACGTCCGGTCGGGGAATCATGATCTCACGGACCGACAGGTCGTCGAGATCGAAGATCTGCTCGATCATCTCGACCTCCTCGCTGTCGATGTGACCCTTGGTTCCCGACCGCGTGAGGACAGTGAGGATCTCCTCTTCGGTCAGCGTCTCGTCGGTCTCGGAGGCCGGCGGCACGCCGATCAGCCGGGTGAAGTAGTTGGCCGTCCCGTTGAAGACGTAGATGCCCGGCCGGAAAACGTAGTAGAAGAACTGCATCGGGGGGGCGACGAAAAGCGAGACCCGCTCGGCCTGAGCGATGGCGATCGTCTTTGGGGCGAGTTCGCCGAAAACGACGTGGAGGAACGTGATCACGCTGAAGCCGAGGGCGAAGGCGATGAGATGGATCAGATCCGGCCCAACGAGCGGCTCCAACACGGGTTCGATGAGCGCTGCGACCGCCGGCTCGCCGATCCAGCCCAGTCCGAGCGAGGAGATCGTGATTCCGAGCTGGGTGACCGCGAGGTAGTCATCGAGATTGTCTAGGGCCTCGTCGAGCAGTTCCGCGCCGGGTTTCCCCTCGTCGACGAGCGCCTCGACGGCTGTCGATCGAATCCTGACGTAGGCGAACTCCGCGGCCACGAAGAACCCGTTTAACAGAACGAGGACGAGCGCGGCGGCGAGCCGACCGGCCGACAGTGCGAGCGTAGTCATTGGGTTGCCTATTAGTCCCCCAACTGAAAATACGCTCGCTCACTGGCAGTTCCGACCGATCGGCGCTAAACACAACAGCTACGCGTGTCTCGCCACCCCTTTATGAGTCGACTGTATTCCCCTAGTTGTGGTTGGAGAAGGCCCTGATACACTGATCGTCGTCGCGCTCATCCTCGCACTCGGCGTTGCCGCGCAGGTACTCGCCGACCGGTACCGTGTGCCGAGCGTCCTGTTTCTGATTTTGGCAGGTGTCGCTGTCGGCCCAAAGGGGTTGTCAATAGTGACGGTCGACGTCTTCGGCGATGCGCTCACGACGATCGTCGGGATCAGTGTCGCCATTATCGTTTTCGAGGGGTCGTTCCATCTCAAAATCGACAAGCTTCGAGAGGCACCCTCCGCGGCGCTCCGACTCATCACAATCGGGGCCCTCCTCTCGTTTATCGGCACGACGCTCGCAGTCAGGCTGTTCCTCGGTGCCGACTGGGGGATCTCGGCGCTGGTCGGCGCGCTGTTGATCGCCACCGGCCCGACGGTTATCACGCCGATCCTCGCGGTGGTTCCGGTGCGGGATCGCGTCGCGGCGGCCCTCGAAACCGAGGGAATCGTCAACGACGTGAGCGCGGCCATCCTCGCGGTCGTCATTTTCAAACTCCTGACCGCCCAGGAGGTCGCTCCGACGGAATACCTCGTCGAGTTCATCCAGCGGCTGAGTATCGGCGTGTTCTTTGGTCTGCTCACCGCAGGGGTGCTGTGGTTCCTCTTCGTCCGTTCGGAGCTCTCGACCGGCTGGACGCCGCAGAACGCCCGCCTGATGACGCTTTCAGGTGCGATCCTCGCGTTCAGCCTTGCCGACACGATCGCCTCGGAGTCCGGCGTCGCCGCGGTGGCGACCGCCGGGATTATCCTCGGGAACGTCGATCTTCCCTACGAAGAGACCATCGAGGAGTTCAAAGGCGACGTGACGATCATCGTGCTGTCGTTCGTCTTCATCGCGCTGGCGGCCCTGATCGAGTTCGACACGCTGCTGTCGCTCGGCCTCGGCGGGCTTGCGGTCGTGGCGGTGGTCGCGTTGCTCGTCCGGCCGCTGCTCGTCTTCCTGTCGACGACCGGCGAGCGGTTCGAGACGAACGAGAAACTGTTTATGAGTTTCGCGGGGCCGCGGGGGATCATCCCCGCCAGCGTTGCCACGCTGTTTGCGATCCAGCTCCAGACGCCTGAGGCCCCCTCGAACCCCGAAGGCGCGAGTATTCTCGCGGGGACGGTCTTTCTGGTCATTCTGTTGACTGTGGTCTTCGAGGGTGGATTCGCCAGACAGATAGCAGAGAAACTAGAGGTCATACCAATGCGTGTACTCGTCATCGGCGGCGGTCGTGTCGGCACTGAAATAGTCGATCGGCTCGAAGAGCGGGGTGAAAACGTCGTTATCATCGAAGAACGGGAGTCGACCGCGGGGGAGCTCCGCAACCAGGGCTACGCCGTCCACGACGGCGACGGCACCAACATCGAGACGCTCCGGAAAGCCGGTGCCGAGCGGTCGAAGATCGTCGTCGCCGCAACCGGTGACGACGACACGAACCTGCTTGTGGCCCAACTCGCCAGTTCCAAGTTCGACACCGAGACGGTGATCAGCCGGGTCAACGAGCCCGAGAACGTCGATGCGTTCAACGAACTCGGCGTCAGAACCGTCTCGTCGTCGGCGGCCACGGCGTGGGGGATCGACAACCTCATCGAACGCCCCGCCCTGTCGCGGTGGATGACTGAACTCGGCCGGAGTGGCGACGTCCAGGAGATCGAAGTTACCGACGAATCGCTGGTCGGCAAAACGGTCGGCGACGTCTCGGACTCGCTTCCCGCCAGCTGTATGATCGCCCTCGTCAGCAGGGAGGAAAAAAACACGGTCCCAGAAGACAGCCAAGAGATCCACTACGGCGATCACCTCACCGTCCTCGGACGAACTGATGCCGTCCACGACGCGATCTCACAGCTCCATCCCCACGACTGAACGGGTTCGGTCGACGCCGCCCGACGACGGTTATTTAATAGATCGGTAGCGAAGAATGCGGTGTGAGTACGTACCGGAACGGCGGACTGTTTCTACTGTTATCGTTTCTGTGGGGAACGTCATTCATGGCGATCAAAGTGGGGTTGGAGTTCATGCCACCGGTCCTGTTCGCCGCGTTCCGCTACGATCTCGCCGCCATCGGGATGCTCGGCTACGCGGCGGCCGCAACCGAGTACTGGCGGCCCCGATCCCGAGCGGACTGGACCGTTGTCGGTATCGGCGCGATTCTCATCATCGCCCTCTACAACGCGTTTCTGTTCGTCGGCCAGCAGGGTGTGACGAGCGGGGTCGCCGCGATTCTAATCGCGATGAACCCCGTCTTGGCGACGGGGTTTTCACGACTCTTGCTCCCGAGCGAACGGCTTGGCGTCGTCGAGTCAGTCGGCCTCTGTCTCGGCTTGCTCGGCGTCGGACTGGTCGCGCGTCCGACCGCCGCGACCCTGCTGTCGGCCGACCTCGTCGCGCCGGGGTTCGTCCTGCTTGCGGCCGTCGCTGTCGCCCTCGGCAGCGTGTTGGTCCAGCGCGTCGACAGCGACCTCCCGACCGAGGGAATGGTGGCGTGGTCGACCGCACTCGGAGCCGTCGTTCTCCACGCGATCAGCGTCGGTCTCCCGTCGGAATCGGTGGCTGACGTGACGGTCACGACCGAGGCAGTTCTGACGGTCGTCTATCTCGCGGTGTTTGCCAGTGCGATCGGCTACGTGATCTACTTCGATCTGCTCGACCGACTGGGGGCCATCGAGATCAACCTCGTCTCCTACACCGTTCCCGTCTTTGCGGCCCTCTCGGGGTGGCTTGTCTTGAGCGAGTCGGTCGACGCGCTCTCGGCGCTCGGCTTCGCCGTAATATTCGCTGGCTTCGTCCTCCTGAAGCGGGAGACGCTACATGAGCGGATCAGCTCTGCGAGGCCGAACCGAGATTAGCTCTACGCGACGGTCGTCCTCCCGATCACTCGGAATCGCGCTGGGCTGACTCATCCGGATCGCTCGGCTTCATTCCGAGCTGTCGAACCAGATTCAGATGGAGGAGATGGAGGTGTCGACCGATTCCGAACAGGAGCAATCCCAGTCCGACGAAGATGAGCGGCAACAGGATCGCATCGACCATCGCCGGCAGACTTCCCATGCGGGCGGGGACGAGCCCGACGACCGCTAGCAGGAACGCTGTCAGAATAACGATCAGTCCGGCGTTGATGACCTGCACGTACCTGCCGACACGACGCAGTTGCTGTTCGATCTCGTCGTCTGTCGGCCTTTCTGTCGCCATGAGACGACCACACGCCCAGCATACTTTGAAGACTGGATCGCCCGGTTCGTCGACGCGTTGGCGGCCGGGTTATCGGTTCTGTCGCTGTTCGACCTTGTTCAACTCGATCAGCAGCCGGAACACGGCCTTGACCAAATTCGAGTCGACATCGAACTTGTCGGCGTTCGCCCCGGCCCGCTCCATGACTTTCTCCTCCTGGCCCTCGTCGGTGGTCGGGAGGTCCTGCTCGGCTTTGACCTCCGCGATCGTGTCGGCGACGTAGGTTCGCCGGGCGATCAGTTCGACCAGTTCCCGGTCGATATCTTCGATTTCGGTGCGCAGCTCGTCTAGGCTCTTCTCTTCGGGGTTCGTGCTCATTGGATTCGTGCTCCCTCGGTTCGCGTTGTCGTCTCAAGAAGGCTCCCATCGCGGGCGGCCCACTGCTCCTGGACTGCTGCCAGCGACTCGCCATCGCCGACCGCCACGACGCTGGGGCCGGTGCCCGACAGCGAGACGCCCTCGGCGTGGCCCATTGCCTCGACGGCCGGATCAGTCGCAAAGTCGAGTGCTGCCGAGTAGGCGAGTCCATTCACGGTCATCGCCTTCCCGTAGCGGCCATCGAGGGCCAACTCCTCGACCAACTCGGCCATCTCGGCGATGTTGCCACACCGGCCGACATCCGCATCCGCGCTGTAGGCCCGCTCCGGCGGCGTCCAGACCAGTACGTCCCACTCGTGTGTCTCTCGGGCCAGCAACTCGTCGGTGTCGTTATCAGTGACCACGACACCGCCGACCATACTGGCTGCGGCGTCGTCGAACGCACCGGTGATCGTCACGCCAACGTCGCGGGCAGCCTCGACACCCAGTCGGCAGGCGTCCAGATACGTGATCTCGTCATCGCCTGCGCCGACTGCGGCGTCTCCACCGAGTTCGCGTTCGCCGGAGGGGTCGACGACTGACACGCCAAGCGCGTCGAGGGTCGCGAGAATCGTCGCGTTGGCGGCGGCGCTCGAACTCTTGAGCCCGGCGGCCATCGGTATTTCGCTGTCGGTGTGAACCGTCCCGCCCTCTCCGTTTCCGAACCGTTCGGTGACGATCTCGACGCAGCGTTCGATCAGTCGGGTGTCGCCGTCGGGGGCCGCAGCGATCTCACCGGTGACCGACTCGACAGACGCGTCGAGATCGACGGCGGCGGTGGTATCGACATCGATACCGAAGGCCGCGCCGGTGTGTGTAGCCAGCGCGTTGAGAACGGTTCCGGCACCCGGTGCCGAGGCGACTCCCTTCATACGCCAACCGGTGTGAGGCGTGATAAAAGAGGTGACGGTTCGGACTGCGCTCGGGCCGGATCGTTCAGTTTACCGCCGCACTTATTGCCGAAATCAAGCCCCCGATAATCGCGGTGGGAATACCGGTTACGGCGAGCGGGAACAACGCCTGGCCGAACGAAAACGCTTGCTGGGCTCCCGATCCTTTCGAAAGGACGAGCACGCCGATTGCGATGAAACTCATGAAATAAAACCCGAAGAGGCTGCCCACCCCACCAGTTATGAGCGCGGTTTTCGGACTCGAAAACACGGAGCCGAGTAGTCCACCGGCAACCGACGCGATGATCGGTCCGAGAAAAAAGATGATAATGGCAGTCTGGAGGTAGGCGATACCGATGAAGACGGGACCGAAGTCGGTCGCTCCACTAGCGCTGGTAATGAGTTGTGACTGTGCCCACGAGCCGGATATAAAGGCCAACACTCCGAGGGCGATGCCGAAAAGTGTGAAAATTAATGTTATAAACCCAACTGCTTGCAGTGTCTTTTTCATAGTTGTTGTCGAGTGTTATGGATTAAGCCATGTGCCGCCGAGGAGTTCGGTCCGCTCGTCGTCACGTTCTTCCCATGGTGTCCGTAAGGGGTCGACCGCGAACAGATACGAATCTGCTCTACAAAAGTAGCTGTAGAACCGTTGTCCGTCTTTGGTGTAGAGCACCTGGTTCCAGGACTCTTCGCCCCACTGGATTTCGGATTCGATTTCGAGGTCGAACGTCTCATCGGCAACGACTGCCTCGAAGGCCGTTTCGGCGGCCGTGAGGTCCTCGTACTGTTGTCCGTAGACCGGTATCGGATCGGTTCCGGTTGGATCGATGCTGCCACTGGTGCCCACATCGTGAATCCGAACGTAGAGCCGATAGCGCCGGTCGGTTGGCGCTGCAAACGGAGCGAACCGATCGTCCATCGACGACAAGACGTCGTATCGTCTCCCCCCCATCGGCCGATCGAGATACTCGATCTCGCGGCTCGAATCGGAGACGACGTAGACGCCGTGTCCAGGAAGCCGCTGATCGGCATCGTCGTGCTGATCGGGGTCGTCGCTTAGGTGTCGGATCTCGAACATCGTTCCGGCTTCGTCCCCGCCGAGCCACCCGTAGAGTCGGTTGTCGATCGGATTGGGCGAGTAGCGCTCTTTGGTCGCTTTGATCGTCGAGGCGTTGCCGTAGATCCGTGCGACGTATTCGAGTTCATCCTCGACCCGGTCCCAGTCCTCGCGGTCTCTGAACCGTTTGGCCTCGGGAAACCCGTCGTCGTTGACGGCCGCGAAACTGATATGATTCGTGAACTGTGGTTCTGGAATCTCGGTGACCGTACTCGCCACATCGGCCGCGAGTGTTTCGACGTCTTCGAGCGGCTGTGCGTCGAGCCGCCCCTCGTCGGCGATCGTCTCCAGTAACGATTCGGTCTCGGTGTAGACGTCCCGAAGCCGACTCCGATACTGCTGCATCGTGGCATCGTACTCGGTCTCGAACCACCGGAGCTCGTCGTACACCCGAGTTGTCTCGTCGGCGAGCCGCGTATTGATCGGCGTTCCGGATGGCTCTTCGGATTCTTCCGGGCTCTCCGTCTCATCCGGCTCTTCCGACCCGTCCGACTCACCTGTCTGCTCCGGATAGGTGATGTTCGATCCCGATGAAAGACAGCCTGCAACCCCAACGCCGATACCCACACCGGCAACCGCAAGGCACCGACGGCGTGTTGGTTGCATAATCCTGATTGGTTGTTCGTGGATAATAAACCCCACGTTCGGGGAGGTGGTGACCGCTCGAACGGCGGGGTTTTTCCGGTCTCACACGTAATCCGGGTATGGCTGTTCACAACGACGTTCCCCCGCGAACACTCGGCGTCGAACTCCGAGAGGAGGGTGTCGTCGTCACCTACGCCGATGGACGAACGACGATCTACCGCGGTGTCCCACAGAAGGTCAGCGGCTCGCTCAAAACGGCTCCTGGAAAGGAAACTCACGTCCTCGTCACTGACCCGACCGAAACCGAGGGCGTTCTGCTGTACGTCAACGATTTAAAAACGGCCGACGAGATTCTCGAAGACACCGGCGTCGGCCGCATCCTCCTGGAGGAGGACGACCGCGAGGACGTCTTCCCCGGCGTCACCGTCTCCAGGACCGACGGGCTCCGGACGACCGTCGAGGCCGACCCCGAGGAGGCCCGCGGCCGCGTGTTCGTCTTCGTCGAAGACGACTGGGGCGAGGCCAGCTACGAGTTCGTCGACGAATCGACGCTCGAGTAGCCACGGTATATTTATAAACAAAATATAAATGAGTCTCAGAAAACAGTGGCGACCGCTGGAGCGGTCGACGGTGGGTCGGGCTCCCGACGCCTACGGCCTCTACGAGTTGGGCGACAGCGACGGCACCAGCCTCGGGTTCGGAATCGGCGTCCTGCGGGACGAACTCAAGGAGGCGTTGGCCTACGGCGAGCCAGCGGGGTTCGAACCAGCGTCGACCGAGGAGGCTGGCGAGCCGACACAGGTCCGCTGGGAACGAGCCACCTCGAAAGCCCACGCCGAACAGTTGCTTGCGGACCACCGCTGAGTCGTTTCACCCTCCGTGTATCATAAACCGTCAGCGGCCGAAGGAACCCTATGAGCGAGGATGCGGGAGTCGAACTCACCGTTCGCAGTGCCGAAAAGCGGGACGCCGGACGCGGGATCGCCCGGCTGCCCGACCGAGCGATGCGTGAACTCGGCGTGCTGAGTGGCGATACGGTCGTCATCGAGGGCGCGGCCTCGACGGTCGCCAAGGTGTGGCCCGGCGGGCACAACGTGACCGACGGCTCGGTCCTTATCGATGCCGACACACGCACCAACGCGAGTGTCAAAGTCGGCGAGACCGTCCGGGTAAAAAAGGAGCCGGTGTCGGATGCCCGCCGTGTCCGACTCACCCCACCAAAAGAGTTGGCCGCGGCCGATATCTCACACGAGACGATCGAAACCGCGGTCGAACGCGATATCCGGGATCGGCCGATCCGCGAAGGTGAAGGCGTCCGCATCGAACGCCTCGCCGGAACGCGGTTCACCGTCGCCTCGACCGACCCCGAGGGGACGGTACGCGTCACGGATTCGACGCGTGTCACCGTCGACCCCGTCGAGCAACCCACCCAATCGAATCCGACGACCAACGCGCCGGAGTCGATCGACGACGTGATCGAGGGGATGCCCGGCGAGACCGACAGTGAGGCCCAATCGGCGACCGGCGTCACCTACGAGGACATCGGCGGGTTGGACGACGAACTCGAACTCGTCCGGGAGATGATCGAGCTCCCGCTGTCGAACCCCGGCATCTTCACGCGACTCGGCGTCGAGCCGCCGAAGGGCGTCCTGCTGCATGGCCCACCCGGCACCGGCAAGACGCTGATCGCCAAGGCCGTCGCCAACGAGGTCGACGCCACCTTTTTAACGGTCTCGGGCCCCGAGATCATGTCGAAGTACAAGGGCGAATCGGAAGAAAAACTGCGGGAGAAGTTCCAGGAGGCCGCCGACAACGCCCCCGCCATCGTCTTTTTCGACGAGATCGATTCGATCGCGGGGAAACGCAACGACGGCGGCGACGTCGAAAGTCGAGTCGTCGGCCAACTCCTGAGTCTGATGGACGGGCTCAACGCCCGCGGCGACGTGATCGTGATCGGGGCGACCAACCGCGTCGACTCGCTAGATCCGGCCCTCCGGCGCGGCGGTCGCTTCGATCGGGAGATCGAGATCGGCGTCCCTGGCGAGGCTGGTCGCAGGGAGGTCCTGGATGTGCATACGCGGCGGATGCCACTGGCCGACGACGTGGACGTCGACAAACTCGCCTCCAGGACCCACGGCTTCGTCGGTGCGGATCTCGAATCGCTGACCAAGGAGGCCGCAATGACCGCACTCCGCCGGACCAGACAGGCAGGGGGCCGATTGGGCGAAATCACGATCTCCCGTGCGGACTTCGAGAGCGCGATGGCGTCGGTCGAACCCAGCGCGATGCGGGAGTACGTCGCCGAGACGCCGACGACGGATTTCGATGACGTGGGTGGACTCGACGAGGCAAAAACACAACTCGAACAGGCAGTGACGTGGCCGCTGATGTACGGGCCGCTGTTCGATGCCGCCGACACCGCCCCGGCGGCAGGCGTCCTGCTTCACGGCCCGCCCGGAACCGGGAAAACGCTTCTAGCGCGTGCGATCGCGGGCGAAAGCGAGGTCAACTTCATTCAAGTCCAAGGGCCGGAGTTGCTTGACCGGTACGTCGGCGAGTCCGAAAAGGCAGTCCGTGAGGTCTTCGAGCGTGCCCGACAGGCCGCCCCCGCGATCGTCTTTTTCGACGAGATCGATGCCATCGCGGGCGATCGAGACAGCCTCGGTAGCGACTCCGGCGTCGGCGACCGTGTGGTCTCACAGCTACTGACCGAACTCGACCGACTCAGCGACAACCCCAACCTCGTGGTGCTGGCGGCGACCAACCGCCGGGACAGTCTCGACGATGCACTGCTCCGGGCAGGTCGACTCGAACGGCATATCAAGGTTCCCGAACCCGAGAGGGACGCTCGCCGAGCGATTTTGGACGTTCACACACGGAATAAACCGCTGGGCGAGGATGTCGACCTCGATTCGATCGCCGACGACACCGAGGGCTACTCGGGAGCGGAACTCACCTCGATCTGTCGGGAGGCCGCGCTGTTGGCAATCATGGATGTTGCCGGGCGGTACGAGGGCGAGACTGCCAACGACCACGTCGACGAGTTGGTGATTACTGGCGACCAATTCGAGACCGCCCTCCAGTCGATCGCCGCGAGTCGGTAAGCGGCGGCAGTCGCTGAGCCGACCCATGGATTCAAAACGTCACACTACGTAGCCCCGAAGTATGAGCGATGAAGAACCAATGAGCGAGCAGCCACTGACAGACGCCCGCGCCGAGCAACTCAAAACCGCCTGCCGGAGCGCGGTCGGCGACAACTGTCGGTCGGTTACCTACTTCGATGCGACCAACTATATGCAGGTGTATCTCCGCGGCGATCTCGAACAGGACGCCGACCTGATGTCGTTTATCGGCCACGAGTGGCACGACTACAAAACGACGACCGACGCTTACGCTGGCTCCGAATTGGGCAACTACGAGTACACGATCCGGAACTTCGAAAACGGCTTTCTGGTCCGTGTCGGCGTCGGCAACAGCGGTGTCTTCGTCACCACCGACGGCTTGAAACTGAAGGATTTCGATTCGCTTGTCGCCACGATTTCCGAGCTGCTCGATAGCTGGGACTAACACCCGCCACTGGTAAATCACTGACCGACATACGCTGACCTACTGTGGCATTTCGGTGGCTCCGCGAACTCGGGTCGCTGCCCGCAACCGTCGTCGACTGGTGGCGACGGACGACAGCCGCTGGGCTGGTTGAGCAGTGGCTGGTCTTAGGGATGCTTCCGGGGCTGCTCGTTTCGGTGTGGCTGGTGTCGCCGCCAGTCGGATTCGGGTTCAGTCTCGGTGCCGACTCGCTGTTCGAGAGTATCCACACGCTGTCGACGGCCTTCACGGCCAACTATATCCACGCCAGCAGTCGCCACCTCTTCGATAACATCCTCAACTTTTGGGTTACGCTGTTCGGCATCTACCCCTTGGTGTCGATCGCTGGCTGGCACCGGGAGTTCCGACTTTCGGCGGCCAGCTACCTGCTGGTCGGCCCCTTTGTTATCGCGTGGCTAACGCTCCAGACGCTCGGCGTCGTCACCGACCAGCCGTCGGTCGGCTTTTCGGGGATCGTCGCGGCCTTTCTCGGACTCCTGCCGGTCGTACTCGCGGCGGCAGCCAGCGAGGTGACCGACGGAGAAGTCGACACCGTGTGGGCGGCGGTCCCGTTCCTGTGCTCGCTTGCGGTCGTCTTCGCGGTCCCCTCGGTGTGGTATTTCCCCACCCGGCCGCTGCTCGCGGGGGGCTTGGCTGTCTGTGGATTCTCGATTGCTGGGCTGCTGTGGCGATATGACCGCCCCCGACGGCTCGGCCAGTACAATCGGCAGCTCGACCCGGACGTTCGGCTCGCCTTCCTGATCGGCTCTACGGTGTTCGTCTTCGGCATCGCTGGCGCACTGCTTTTCGTTCGCCCCGGAACCAATGTGTGGGGCCATCTGGCAGGCTATCTGGTCGGCTTTACGATCCCCTTTTTCGGCTTCGTTATCCGGCCACTACTTTTGTCAGTCCCAGAATGACTGTGTGCGGGCATACTCGCGTTCCTGTTTGAGGAGGTCCCGATAGAACTCCGTCTCCTCGGCGCGGAACTTGCTGATGATCCGGGCGGCGTTGTGGGGGCCAACACCGCGGGCCGCCAGCGCGATCACCGCCTGCTTGCCGTGGCTCTGGACGAGATTGGCCGCCCGGTAGGCTCGCTGGGTCTGTTTCTCCTGTTCGGCATTTTTTTCCTCGGCTCTGACTGCCGAGACCACCTCGTCGGCCCACGGGTTCAGCGCGGCGATCCGGGTCGACCCACACTCCGGGCACTCGGGCTGTTCGCGGACTCGCCGGACTTTGGTCGTGTGGTCCCAGTCCTTGCAGTGGCAACAACACAGCAGCACACGGTCGTTGTGAATCCGGTCTTCGATCGCCTCGATCACGCTCGCGTCGGCCTTTTCGGGGACGAGCAGCTCCTGGCCGCTTGGCCGTGAGGTCGTCCCGATCGGCGTCACGTCGCCGACGACCACGAGGTCGAGATCGCCCTCCTGGATCCGCCGTAACACGTCGGCCGTCTCTTCGATCGCCAGATCGCGGTGGAAGATCTCTCGCATCGCCTCGTCGTACACCGGAGTCCCCTCCAGTGCATCGAGCAGCCGGTCGCCGCCGAACCGCCCGCGGCCCTGATACCGCTTCAGCGAGCCGAACTTGGCGGCAACCTGCGCCAGCGTGAATTTGAGGGTCTCGGAGTTCTTCAGCGCGAGTTCGAGATAGGATTCGAGGTGATCAGGATCGGTCGACCGGAGAATGTCTCGAAACACACCGCCGGTGACTCCCTGTGGGACCTCGAAACTGATTCGGTAGGGGTCGACGCTCATCCCGACCGACGAGCCGGTTCGCTGGCCGACGAGTGCCGACAGGAGTCGACCCAACGTCTCGTTGATCTCGTGGCCGAAGGCGGCGTCGACCCTGACCGTCCGGCCGCGGGATTCGATACAAATCCGGTCGTCGGTCGGCAGCGGGAACCCGGCGTCGACGTGGCGGTCGATCGGGTCGAGCGCGGGTTCGAGGGTCGAGGCGTCGGCCGGATACCGGCCGCAGAGATCACCGGCGACGGCGCGCTGTGAGGCACCGTGTTCGAACTGCGAACCGGCGATCTCACGGAGTTCGCCGACCTCCCCGGCGACCGCGGCGGGGACCGGGATCTCCTGGCCGACCCACGACGGAACCTCGCCTGCGGGGTCTTCGATGGGCGCGACGTTGACCCTCGCTTCCTCCTCGTCGATGTCGTTGATGCGCCACATCTCGCCGCGCTGGATGAACACCTCCCCCGGTGCGGCGAAGTTGACGACAAAGCGCTCGTCGAGGGTGCCGACCTGCGTTCGGGAAGACATATCGTGGACCTCGTAGCTCTCTTCGTCGGGAATCATCGAGAGGTTGGCGTAGTAGTACTGCCACGTCCCGCCCGATTTCTCCAACCGGTCTGCCTCCTCGTCGAGCCACAGGAGGCGGTTACTGCTGAGTTCTCGGACAACCGCACGAAACTGGTCCTCGCTCAGATCGTGGAACGGGCGGGCCCGCGTGACGGTTTCGTAGGCCCGTCGACCACTCACGTCGCCGAAATCCATCACCAGCCCGACGATCTGGTTGGCGACAACATCGAGACTCCCGTAGTGGATGCCGGCGGATTCGACCAACCCCTCGCCCGCTCGGCGGGCGATGGCGAGCGATTCGAGGGTGTCGTCGGGGTGGTTCGTGATGATCGTCCCCCGCGAGACCTGATCGTGGCGATGACCGGCGCGGCCGACCCGCTGGAGCAGGCGGGCGACCTCGCGGGGACTGCCGTACTGGACGACGTGGTCGACCCGTCCAACGTCGATCCCGAGCTCCATCGAGGAGGTACAGACCAGTGCGTCCACCTCTCCCTTTTTAAATCGGTCTTCGACGTCGACCCGCACGTCACGGGACAGCGAGCCGTGGTGGACTTCGATCGCCTCGCCGAGCTTTTTAAAACGGGAGCCCAGCGCTTCGGCTGTTTGGCGGGTGTTGACAAAAATTAAGGTCGACTCGTTGTCGTCGACGATCTCACGGATAACCCGAACGTGGCTGGCGATTTTCTCGGTGGTTGCGAGTTTGCCCGCCAGCCGGTCGTCTTCCGTGGTGATCTCGGGGTGGGTGACCGAAAATTCGACGCGGCTGCCGACATCGACCTCGACGACGGAAAAATCGCGGTCGGCGTCTGTTTCCGATTCCGGCGCGTCGACACGGGAGCCAGTCAGAAACGCCGCCACTGCTTCGGGATCGCCGACGGTCGCCGAGAGTCCGATTCGCTGGAACGCTCCCGAAAGGAGCCGCAAGCGTTCGAGGCCAACAGTGAGTTGGGCACCGCGTTTCGACGCCGCCAGTTCGTGGACCTCGTCGACGATCACGTGCCGCACGTCCGCTAGCGCGGTCCGAAGCTTCGACCCGCTCAACATCGCCTGGAGCGTCTCGGGGGTCGTCACCAGTACGTCGGGTGGATCGTTGGCCTGCTTCTGTCGCTGGTACTGGGTAGTATCGCCGTGCCGCACGTCGATCTCGATATCGAGCCGCTGGCCCCACCAGTCGAGCCGTTCGCGCATATCCCGGTTCAGTGCGCGGAGCGGGGTGATATAGAGGGCACAGAAGCCGTCGGTCGACCCCTCCCGTTCGCGGTGTTGGACGATCGCATCGAAGACGGGCAACATCGCCGTTTCGGTTTTGCCGGTCCCAGTCGGTGCGATCACCAGCGTGTTGCGGCCCGAGGCGAGCGGCGGGATCGCCCGCCGCTGTGGCTCGGTAGGTGTGGAAAACCCGCGGTCCGACAGGGCAGCCCGTACCGTCTCGCCGAGGTGACGAAAGGCATCTGCGCCCGACTCCGCGTCCGCGGAACTCATTGTCCTATCACACGGCGCGAGGGAATTAAGCACACCGTCGTTGTGCTGGATCCTCTCACACCGATTTATACGCACCCAACCGCGTCCCGTCGAGCAGATAGCAGTCGGCATCAACCAACGCTTCGGGCAGGAACGGCGACAGAAACCCCTCGCTCTCAACGTTAACCCACGTCCCACCCGACCGATTGTTGAACGCTGGGACGACGACGAGTTCGGGATCGCCCCACGCGATCGCGCCGGAATCGGCGTCGACGCCGTCTGCCATCACCGCATGATCGAGTCCCCCACGAAGCCACGCCTTTTCAGTGCGGTAGCCGCCGACGCTGTCCTGGAGCTTGACAGTCGGATGTTCGTGGGCCATACAGATCACGTCGGCCGACAGCAGTTCGGGGGCGGGCCACGTGTGGCCGTGACAGACGCCAACCGCCTCGCCGCGGTCGGCATCGCCCAGCAGGCCGCCCGACTGCGGGAGAATGTCGACGCCCTCCCGGTCGCCCCACAGACCCTCTAGGCCGCCGTCGTGGTTGCCAGGTGCGACCGTGATCGAAACCCCGCGTTCCTCGACGACCGATTTATATAGGGCGTCGAGTTCCTCGCGTTCGGCCCCGTCGACGCTCCCGATCCGGTGGCCGAGATCGCCGAGGACGACCAGCCGGTCGGCGCGTTCGTTTTGAAGGAGGTCCAGGAGCCGCTGTCGGCGCGCCGGGCCGTCGCTCGGCAGTTCGACGCCGCGCTCGTAACGGAGCCCAGCCTCGATTCCGGCGTGGTAGTCACCGACGACGAGAGCGCGCTCCACGCCGAGGTCGACGGTTGCCGCCGGGGCGTCGGGGACCGGCTCGATTCGCGGTCGGGAGCCGCGAGCCATCAGATCGCTTTCAGCGTCCCGTCGGCCGGTTCGTAACACCGGCCACCCATCAGCGCGTCGTCGATTGCGTCCTCGACGGCCGCCTCGTCGACCCCGTATTCGTCGACGAGTTCGGCCACCAGCGCCTCGCGGTCGACGCCGTCGCCATCGTCGAGTTCGGCCATCGTCTCGACGACCGCCCCTTCGAGGTCGACCTCTGCGGTCGGTTCCTCGTCGGTGTCGGATTCCGACTCGGGGCTGTCGTCAGTTTCGGCCGTGGACTCGGAGTCGGCAGCTGGTTCCTCGGCCGAACCAGTGTCGTCCTCAGACTCACCGACGCCATCATCAAACTCGCCGAGCGGTTCGTCATCCGTTTGTGCCGCGGCCTCGGCGACTGTCTCTTCGGGTGCCGTCCCTTCGGCCTCGGCTTTCGCTGCGAGTTCGTCGGCGTCGGGGACATCGATGTCGGCCTCGCCTGCTGGATCGACCTCATTGCCGCTGGAAAAGTCGGTGTCGAACTCGGATTCCAGCTCATCGCGTTCCTCGTCGTCGAGCTGGTACATTCCCGACTCGGCGTCCTCGTCCGTGCCGCTATCGGCGTCGTCGACGCTAGACTCGGCAGTCCCGTCGGGATCGGAGGCCCCGTTTGCGGCCTCACCATCCGGCGTAGTCGACACGTCTGTCTCGGGTCCGGCCTCGGGTTCGACGTCGGATTCAGTATCGGATTCGACGTCGGTCGAGGCTTCGACTGCTGTGTCGTCTCCTACGTCCGTCGTTGCCGTATCGTCTTCCGGCTCCGTCGCTGGTGTGTCGTCAGTCGACTCCGAGGCTGGTGTCCCGCTCGACTCTGCCGGGTCCGGTGTTGTCGGTGTCTCCGTCTCCTCGGTTGAGGCCTCTTCACCAGCCGTCGTCGCCTCGGCTGACTCCGATTCCGTGGTGGTCGGCTCTTCGGTCGAGGCTTCGGCCTGATCAGCCGCCAAATCGGGTGTTTCGGCCGCTGTCTCGGCTGGCACCGTCGACACATCCTCGTCGAGATCGATGTCGACCGCCGGAAGCGGACCGAGTTCTACGTCGCCGCCCTCGTCGGGCGCAACGTCGAGCGGGCGGACCTCCTCGTGCTCGTCGGCGACGAGTTCGAGGGCCTCAACTGCGAGCCGACGGAGCCCCTCCAAGTAGGCCGTCGTCGTCCCGTAGTGGTCGAGCGCACGCGGGATGCCAGCCGCCAGCGAGTCGTCGACACCGGCGTCCGAAAGGGCCACCCGTAGCTCCTCGCCGCGGAGCGGGGAATCGAGGGCTGCTGCACAGACCGCGATCCGCTGCAACGTCGACTTCGCTGCCGAAACCACCCACCGGTCGCGGGTCGCAGCGTCGACTTCGCTGAGACTCTCCGGCCGAACGGAGGTGAACACCCGGTCGGAGTCCTCGGGCTCGAAGGTTCGGGCCTTGCCGGTGATCGCCACGAACGCCGGGGGTGTCGTCCGATCCAGGAACGCCTGTGCTGGTGGCTGGTACTGTCCGGCGTATGTCACGAACGCGCCGGTGGGATCGACGATCCGGCCCCGCAAGGTATCTTCGTTGATCGATTCGACCTCGGTGAGCACGCCCACAGCGAACAGTCGGTTGACCCGCAGTCCGGTTGGGGTGACAACGAAGTTCGGTGCGCGCTCCTCGTCGCTCTCGGAGTAGGAGAGCGAGGCGTCGTCGAACTCCGCCGCAAAGGGCCGATAGGCAACCTCACGTCGCCCTGGCCCTGAATCGCCATCGGCGCTCATTGGCGCACCTCCGCAAGGGCGGCGGTCGCAAGCGCGGCCGGGTCCTCGTCGGCCGCGTCGAAGGCCTCGACGTTCAGGTTCGGGCCGTACTCGTCGACCGACAGCGAGCCGCGAACCCGGTAGGCGTTGCCGACCAGCCGCTCGCGGATCGTCTCGGCGACGACCTCCTTGTCCATCGCATCCCGGGCGGCCTCCTTGGCATCGCTTACGTCGCCGCCGTAGATCTCCTCGGTCAGCTCCGAGCCGATGATCGCGGTGACGGTGTCGGTGCCGTCATCCAGGATCGCCTTAATTCGGAGGTCGTCCTCGCCGTCGACTTCGCCGTGGGTCCGACACTGGTCGTTCTGGATGACGCGGCCGCAGTCCGGACAGCGCTCGATGAGTCCCGAGCCATCCCGGACCTCCAGGACGTTCCCCACCACTTCGACATCGAACAGCCCGCCGCTGTCGACCGCCTCCGCAAGCGAGAGCTGCGGGGCCGAATCGGTGACAGCGACCGGCTCCGACAGTGGCTCAACGGTGGAAAACTCCGAGAGGTTCACCGACGGCGAGCCGCGGAACTCCCGGACGTACACGTCTTCGATCCGGAGATCCGCTCCGGCTTCGAGGTCTGGATGTGGGTCCCAGTCGGTAAACGGCAAGCGAGCAGTGGCGTCGGCGAGCACGCCCGAGAGGATCGTCGTCTCGCCGTCCCGGCCGTCGATCGTTCGGGAGTCGACCTCCTGGACCCTCACTTCGACGTTGCGACCCCGATCGCCGGGTTCGAGGTCGATCAGATCGCTGTCGCCGCCGATGGGGTGGTCGACTGCGACCGTGTCATCGGCCATCGAGACGGTCGTTGACTGGCCGAGGTTGAGTTCGGGGCGGCCGTCCCACTCCCGGACCCCGGCGTTACCGATGACGATCGAATCACCGGGCTCGAAGCCGAAATCCTGCCAGGCGGTGTAGGAGATCGTCCCCGAAGAGTCGGCGAGTTTCCCCTCCCGAATCGTTACGTCTTCGCCCTGATACCGGATCGTCCGGGTGCCCTGTGTGAGCACCCGCACGGTGACGTTGACCGAATCCTGTGCAGTCGAGATTCCATCGAGGTCGAGCGTCTCCGGCGTCGACGAGCCGCCACCCCCGCCGCCGTGTTTGCGGCGGACGCTCTGGGCGGCCTCCTCCAGCGGCACGTCGAACTCCAGCAACGATTCCAGGTCGGCTTTGACCTCCTGTTTGTTGACACCGAGAGCGGAGGCAAGCTCCTCGGCTTTGTTGTCTACGTCCATCACCAGTTCGTTCGTCGGCTTCTGTTAAAAACTATGTGCGCGCATGACGGGTCGACGTGGGCAAATGCGGGGAACTGATAAGTGGGTTCCCGCCAACCGTGGGTGTATGAGCGACTCCGAGGAGTTCACCTACACAACCCGCATCGAAGACGGTAACACGATTATCGAAGTCAGCGGGAACCACGATGTCGCCTTTGTCATCCAGTCGGCCAGCGGCGAGCGGATCTACTTCCCGCCGGAGGATATGTCCGAGAAATCCGACGAAGAGCGGGACAGTCCCTATCAGAGCCGTGACAGTCCGTACCAGTCGGATAGCCCCTATCAGCCCAGTGACAGCGATAGCCCGTACCAACCGAGCGACGATCCGGAAGTGAGCACGCGTGGCGTCACCGAAACCCGAACCGGGTTCCGCATCACCCATCCGGAGCCAGCCGCCGAGATTACGCTGTTCCGCGGGTCGACCGCTGCGGTCGACGCCTAACGCCACGACTGAGCGGCGGCACGCCGAGGGTTCAGCGCTCCGACAGGGCCGCATCGATATTTAAAAAACAGCGGGGAAAACCACATCCGTCGTCGGTTCTGACTACGTCAGTCGTGTTTTTCGTACTTCTTTTTGTACTCCTCGTATTTCGCCTTGTGTTCCTTCATTCGTTTTTTGAGTTCCTTTTTATCGTCGGGCTCTGGCGGCTCCGGTGGTTCGGGTGGCTCCGGCGGTACCTCCGCGCAGGGGCTGTCGCTCGCCTGGATGTTCCCTTCGAACAGCGTTTCGTCCTCGAAGACGATCTCGATACTCGACGGGTCGAGATCGCCGGGGAGCGCGATCGTCGCCACGCCGTCGTCGTCGACGGGGACGTTGTACATCATGCTCATATCGCCGACGAACCCAACCGTGACCATGAGCGTCTCGCCCTCGTCGATGTCGTCGGTTTCGATAGTGATCTCTTCACAGGTCACATCGAGCTCCTCGATTCGGGGGTCGTCGGGCACCGGCGGCTCCGGCGGCTCGTCGAAACACGGCGCGTCCTCGGCGACGATATCCTGTTCGTCCAGGACGGTGCCATCGAACGAGAGCTCGAAGCGGGTCGGATTGAGGTCACCGGGCAGGTCGAAGGTCGCCTCGTCGTCATCGACCTCCGCCTCAAACGTCTCTTCGGACTCATCTCCTTCCTGATCGATGAACGTGACCGTGGCAGTCAGCGTTTCGCCGTCGTCGATGTTCTCGGTCTCGACAGTGAGTTCTTCACAAGTCACCTCGAAACCCATGAGCATGGGCTCGCCATCGCCGCCACACCGGTAGAACGTCGCGTTACTGATCTCGGGCGAGCCCGGTGGGAGGCAGAACGTCGTGTTGTCGTCGACCGGGGCGAGATAGCAGTTCTGTCCGGCCTTGAGCGTGACGTAGTCGGCGTCGTCGGGGATCTCGAGGTCCTCCTCACTAGGAGTGAAACACATCCCTGAAAGCCCATCAGTCAGTTCGAGGGCTGTGATCTCCTCGTCATCGTCACACTCCTCTTCGACGCACGCAATACATTGCTGGGCCTGGGCTCCTGGACTGAACGTCCCACACAAATCGGCCATTGTGGTGTCACCTTCGCCTGGCTCAGCCTGTGCCTGTGCCGGCGTCGACATCGCCGAGAGCCCACCAACCCCGGCGATCGCACTTGTGGCGCTAACACCTTTCATATACGTCCGACGGTTGATACCGCCGTCTGAGTCATCGTTTGTCATCGCGCAGTTACCAACTGACTACTCTTTAGCATCGTAATGCACCATCAAAACCATCAGTTGGTACTAAATTACCAGCCGCTCCTCACTAGTCACTGGCTACGACTGGCAGATGCCGTCGACAGCACACCCTAATAGCCCGTTAAACAGTCGATCATCGTCTCGACTGCGTAGCTCAACTGCCGTGGTCGGTCCCGAAGTAGTACTAAAAAGTAGACACAAAAAACGGTGAGTTCAGGCCACAATCTCTCCAGGAGCTGTGACAGTCAGTCGAGGGCGGTGTTGTAGACGTCGAGCAGGTCGTCGGCGACCTCGTCCCAGGTTCGGGGCTCGTACTCCGGCGGTCCCTCGCGGGCGAGGGCTTCGTCGATCCCGCGGGCAATCGAATCGGAGTCGGTTGTCACCTCGACAAGACAGCCATCGGGGAGCGTCTCCCGGACACCGCTTTCGGTGGCGACGACCTGCGCACCGGCTGCGAGTGCTTCAGTGATCGTCAGACCGAACGGTTCGGCCCGCGACGGCGAAATGAACACGTCGGCCGCTGCGTAATAGTCGCCAAGTCGCTCTTCAGGAATGTAGCCGGCGAATTTGATGCGGTCGCTGAGCCCGAGCAGTTCGGTGAACATCTTCAGGTGCTCGGTCTGGTGGCCCGAGCCGCCGAGGACGAGCGTCGCGTCGGTGTTCTGGATCTTGTCCATCGCATACAGCAGGTGACTGATCCCCTTCTGGTCGGTGTGTCGACCGACGAACAACAGCATCGGGCCCTCGATACCGAGGTCGGCCTTGACATCAAACCCGGTGGTATCCAGCGAGGAAAAGCCGTTGTGGACGACGTGGGAGTCGGCCTCGTACAGTTCGAGGACGTTCTGACGCGTGATGTCGCTGACTGAAATGAGCACGTCGGACTGCTGGGCGACCCGGCGTTCGGTTTCGACTTCCCGTTCGGGGGGATTGATGTTCCGGTCGCTCGACAGCGAGTGGAACGCCGAGACCCACGTGGCGTCGGTCTCGCGTTTGGCCCGCAGTCCCGGCCCATAGCCGAACCAGTCGTTGGTGTGGGCAATGTCGGCATCCTCGGCGAGTTCGACGAACGTGTCGCTCATCCGGCCGACACGTGTGATGATGTCGCCCTCGCCGGTCGGGGCGCTGTGAATTCCCTCACGATCCTCGGGGGCGTACTCCGACGGGAGCAGGAGTTGCAGCTCCGCGTCTTTCGGCTCGAAGGCTTCGAACACCTCACCCACCCAGGTGTCGAGACCGCCTGTGACGTTCGGTGGGAACCCCCAGCCTAGCATGAGTATACGTGGATCCATACCGTTCGATTCGCTAAGCCCCCACTTATCAGTTGGCCTGTTTGAGATGTTCAATCGTTGCCAATCACCACCGCGGCTGCCTCCGGGCAGCGACTGGCAGGACCGAAACGCCGAAGCGGTCGCCGGGCGATATCCGGGTATGGATGTCGTCGTCAACGCCGCGATGAGCGCCGACGGGAAGCTTTCGTCGTGCCGCCGCGAGCAGATCAAGATTAGCGGCCCTGAGGATTTCGACCGCGTCGACCGCATCCGACGCGAGGTCGACGCCATCGCCGTCGGCATCGGGACCGTGTTGGCCGACGACCCACATCTAACTCTCGACGATCCCAAGCGACAACAACGGCGACGCGAGAACGGTCGGTCTGCCAATCCGGCGCGAGTCGTCATCGACTCTCGCGGCCGAACGCCACCGGATGGCCGGATCTGCGACGATGCCGCAACGACCCACGTCGTCGTCTCGTCGGCCGCACCCGACGAGCGGCGCGAGGCCCTCCGAGAGGCAGGTGTAGAACTGATCGTCGCCGGTGAGGAGCGCGTCGACCTCACAACGGCCTTCGGCGGACTCGAAGCCGCTGGTATCGACAGCCTACTGGTCGAAGGTGGCGGTGAACTGATCTTTTCAGTTATTGAAGACGGACTTATTGATCGGCTAATAGTGTTCGTCGGCTCGCTTGTTATCGGCGGTCGGGACGCCCCAACACTCGCCGACGGGGATGGGTTCGTCGACGACTTTCCGGCACTTTCGCTAACGTCCGTGGACCGCGTCGACGACGGTGTCGTCCTCAGTTATGTAGCCGGTGAATAATTATATAGTGGTGTGTTCGGTCTATTGACAATCGGTTGGGTAGGGATCTGACACATCCCTGCAACTGTTATACCAGTAGAGCCTGTATGGTGTTGTATGAGTACCACAGCAGCCTCCGAGCCGATTCACGTCGAAGACGAGAGCCACTTCGAGGAACTCATCGACTCCCATTCGGTCGTCCTCGTCGACTACTACGCCGACTGGTGTGGGCCCTGCAAGATGCTCGAACCGACCGTCGAGGAGATCGCCGACGAGACCGACGCCGCCGTGCTGAAGGTAGACATCGACGAACTACAGGAGTTTGCGAGCAGCAAGGGCATCCGTAGCGTCCCGACACTCGAATTCTACCACAACGGCGAGTCAGCCGACCGCGTGATCGGCGTCCAGGACAAAGACGACCTCCTGGATGCACTCGACGAAATCACCGCCTAACGAGGGTTCCTCGACTCCCTGATCGGCTTTTTTGTACCGTGTCGACTGTCCGGAGCATTGGCTCCGTTCGCTAGTCGACCCGTTTAAAATCGAGGCGGTGGCCGGTGATTGCTTCATGGTCGGCTGCCCGTTGTTCGGCCCACGCAGCTGTCTCGACGACTAACTCCGTGGGACAGTCACGACAGACGAGGTGGTAGGTTGGAGTCTCGGACATTGCTCACTGGTGAGCGAACCGATTGATAGTTACTAGGAGGATGTCCGGCCGTAGGGGGTCCCTACCGACGGTCAGTCGACCAGAACTCGGCGAACTGACTATCGAGAAACTCCGGGGTCAATCGGCTGAACTCCCGCTGTTCCTGGTCGGCCAAAAACGGAGCCACCGAGCGCGGCCGATCGGGGAGGTACCGCTCGCCGACCAGCAGCCGAACCCCACATTCGTCGGGGCCGCGCAGCACACGCCCGATCGCCTGCCGCACCTGCCGCACCGCGGGAATCGTCAGCGCGTAGGTGAACTCGTTTTCGGTGCCGAAGCGGTCGCCGTAGGCGTGTCTGACTGCCTGCACGCGGGGTGAGCCGATATTGACCAGCGGCACGCCGAAGACCGCACAGGTATGGAGTTTCTCGCCTGCGTAGTCGACGCCCTCGGTCAGCGTGCCCCGAGTACTGGTGACCAAGACGCTATGCTCGTCACCGAAAAACTGGTTTTTGAGGCGTTGGGTCTCCTCGTGGGACGACGACCGATCGAGTACCACGGGTTTGTCGACCGACTCCCGAAGCCGCTCGGCGGCCCATTCGGCCTCGGCGTAGTTGGGGTAGGCAAGCAGGATGTTGCCGTGGCTCCGGGCAATCTCGCGGGCGACGTAGGCGTAGCGCTCTCTGGTTTCGTTGTGGTTGTCGGGCGTCGGTGGCCCGCGGTTGCGGGCGGTAAACGGCATGACGTCGACGACCCAACTTTCACGATTGGCCTCGGGGAACTGCAGGTCGTAGCTCCGACGGTCGACCCGTCGCTTGGCACCCTCATCGCCCGTGGCGGTTCTGGTCGACAGCGACTGGAGCCCGCTGACGGCCTCGAAGATGGGAATCGGCTCCAGCGTCGCACTCATCAGAACCCCCCCGCCGAACTCTCCGAGGATCTCACGGACCTGCTCGGAGGGGATGCAGTTGTACATCACCAGCGAGGCGTTGTACGCGTTCTGCCACGGATAGTCAGGGTCGCGGTACTCGTTGTCCGTGGGTTCGAGGGTGATCTCGCGGAAAAACTCGGTGTGGTCGCGGTGCCACCATCGATCGAAGAGGACGCCGGTGGCCGTACAGACGCAGTCGCGGCCCATGCCCAGCTGTGAGAGGACATCCTCGACGGCACTGCCGACCGTTCCGAGGGTACGGAAGAAGCCGCCACTGTAGTCCGCTTGGTCTTCGGCCCACTCGGTGAACGCATCCCGCTGGTCGGATTGCGGGTCGCGGAGTTCGAGTTCGACCTGCTCGTCCGGCAAGACCTCGTTTATAAATCCGGTTCCGTAGCCGTCGAACCGCTCGCGGAGTGCTGTCTCGACCTGCTCGTCGAGCCAGTCGATCGCCTCGCCGTAGAACTGGTGGGCCCGTTCGACGGCCTCGTAGGGGACATCGTGGTCAGCAAGCTTCGACTCGATTAGCTCCTTGTTGTCGCCGTGTTGGCGCGCCCGTTCGAGGAGCGTTTGGAGGTCCTGCTGGGCTTGTTTGAGTGTCACCCGACCCACGGTGTCGCTCAGGAGGTCCCGGACGCGCTCTTCGAGCCGATGGGCCTCATCGACGATCACGAGCGTCCGCTCGTCGAGGATCGGTTCGGTGAGGTGGCGGGTCTGGCTATCGAAAAGATGGTTATAGTTGCCGACGACGACATCGGCGTCCTCCAGGAGAACGCTCATAACCCGGTGTGGGCAGGTCCCGGCCTCGACCGCCGCCGGGAGGAACTCACGGGTCGACAGGACGTGGTCGGTCCCCTGCTCGAAGCCGACCGGCGAGCCGGTATCGCGGGCGTACCAGTCGGCCTCGAACGGACAGTACAGGGGCGTCGACTCGCCGTCGGTGAACGACTCCGGAGCCGCGGGCTGTGCGGTGCCGTACGGCGCAGTGGCACCCGCAGTCTGAAGCGGGTCGCCGTCGCCTGCACGCTGATCGCGGCGTGCGGTGTTGGCGAGTTCGCGGGCCAGCTCGGTGTCCCACCACTGTTCGGCCTCATCAGTTGTGCCCTCGATGACGGCTGCAGGTTCCGGTCCGGCCTCCCGGTCGAGGTCGGCCGGCTCGGCGGCCGTCGACCCACCGCTATGGGCGCGGCGGTCACCCGAGTCCTCGGCACGGACGAGGTCTGCGGTCGTTTCGCGGAGCTCCTCACACCGGGATTGGACGCTCGTGTCGGCCGGGAAACTATCTTCGCGCCCGTACGGGCAGAGGTCAGACTTGCCGACGAGGCCGACGCCAGAAAGGGGGTCGTCGAGCCCGCGGTTGATCGTCCGCAAGTCCTCGATGAACTGCTGGCGCTGCTGTTTGACCGGGGTGGCGACTACGACGTTCTCGAACCGGTCGGTCTCCCGGAGGAGGTAGGCCGCGGCGGTGAGCGCAGCCATCGTCTTGCCGGTCCCACAGGGGCCCTCCATCGCGAGATAGCCCTCGGCGTCGACGGTTTCGATCGCGGCCTCGATGGCGTCGGCCTGGTTCTCGTAGGGGTGTTCGAAGCCGAAAAACCGCTCCCAGCCCGGGCTCTCGTTCGACACTGTTGGAGACTCTCCTCCGTGTTCACATTTATATCCTCGGTGTTGTCGCCCCTCCTGCCGCACGGAACAGCACCCTTCGACACCGCACCATTCGTCGACCGATAGAAATTTATGTTTTAATGACACAATAGTAGTTCAATGACGCCTCGCTGGAGTTAATTTAGCTGCTCGGATACCGATGTGGTTGCGCTCCTCCCGACAATATTAAATAGTAGTTTTGGTATTATACTATACTATAGATGGACTCGAATTTACTCGAAACAGACATTAACGATATCCTACAGTCAGTGCTCACTCAAGCGAGTGACGACCTGCTCCTCGTCGATCCGACCGAGGAGGCGATCCGGGCGTTGGTCGACGTCGCCACCGCCTTCGATGGCGAGCTGCCGACGATTCGGATGCTGGCCGAGGAGCGACCGATCAAGGAGACGATGGAAGACTTCCTCGTTGCGAGTCGCGCTGCCGATCTGATCGATACCGGAGGGCTGTCGATCCGTGTGTTGAGCGATCCGGCAGCGAACTCCCTGCTCATCTCGGGGGATTCGGTGCTCGCGCTCGTCTCGGCGGGCGACCGGATCGCCGCCCTGACCACCGACGACAGTGCGTTCGTCGACAGCGCCCGCGAAAGCTACGACGAACAGTGGGACGCTGCCGAGACGTATCGACTCCGAACGCCGCCGATCTCACGCGTCCGTGAGACGCTGGCAGACGATATCAGCGAGGCAGCCCGCGACGATTTCGATGCGGTGTTGGCCGAACTCGATACTGCCCGCGGCGACGGCGAGGGGCTCGACGAGGTGACGATCTCGCTGCTCGTCGCAGCCAAAAACGAGGTCCTGCTGTACGACATCTCGAAGTGGGGCGAAGACGTCGGGATCGCCAGCAAGGCAACGTTCTCGCGCACCAAAACGCGACTCGAAGATATGGGGCTGATCGCGACCGAAAAAGTCCCGATCGATGTCGGTCGACCACGGCTCCGACTCCAGCTCGGCGACGACCGACTCCGCGAGGCCGACGCCAGCGAGCTCGCGGGCGTCAGTCAAGAGCTCCTGGACTAATCCGTCCCCGACTACTTCCTGTTGCCCATCGCCGTGTTCTTTTACTCGCCACTGAGAGGATAACCCATGGAACTCGGTCTCGTTGGCAGCGGTCCCGCTGCCGAGGCGCTTACAGCCGCCTGTAGTGACGTCGATCTCTCGGTGGAGCGGCTCGAACCGTCGGCACTCGGCTCGGCGAGTGATAACGGAACGCCCGCTATTGGCGCGGTTGTCGCGCCCACCGGAGCCGACGTATTCGCCGCCGCCTCGACAGCCTTCGATCGCTGGGTCGCCGTCGAGATCGGGGGAGTTGGCGGCTATCCGCTGGCAGCCGTCGACGCAACGGTCTCGCTTTTTTCACCTGATTCGGGCTGTTATCAGTGTCTCCAAACCCGTGTTGGGGCCGCCCAAGAGGAGCTGCCCGAAGCCGATCCCAGCGGCTCCCGAAGCGAGGTTCGACTCGCCGGGGCCGTCGCCGGAACCGAACTGATCGGCCTGCTGTCGGGCGAGCGTGCTGGCGGCCGGATCGTCGAACTCCCGTGGCAGGAGCGGACCCTCCTCCCCGTGCCGGGCTGTGAGTGTGCCGACGAGCAGCCTGGCCGCTCGCTCGAACTCACCCACCGCTCGGTCACCGTCGACGACGCCCTCTCGCGGGCCGAACGGGCGGTCGACGACCGGCTCGGTCCCGTCAGTCAGGTCGGTGAGCGTGAATCGTTCCCGGTGCCCTACTACATCGCTTCGACGGCCGACACCACCGGCTTCAGTGACGCGCGAGCCGCGGAGTTCGCTGCCGGTGTCGATGGCAACTGGGACCGGGCATATATGAAAGCCCTCGGCGAAGCGCTCGAACGCTACAGCGCGGGCGTCTACCGTCGGGGGGACCTCGACGGCGGCTCCGAGCGAACCCGCGCCAATCCAGTGTCGCCTCGGCGGTTCGTCCGGCCTGACGGGTTCGAGACACCCGATCCCGAACAGCGGATCGAGTGGCTTGAAGGAGTCGACCTTCAGACCGACGACACCGTCTCACTGCCCGCCGAGTTCGTCTGCTTCCCACCGCCGAACCGGCGGTATCGCCCCGCGATCACCACCGGCCTCGGGCTCGGCAACTCGACGGTCGAAGCCGTGCTGTCGGGGCTCTACGAGGTCATCGAGCGGGACGCGACGATGCTGGCGTGGTACTCGACGTTCGACCCGCTGGGGCTGGCAGTCGACGACGAGGGCTTCGCCGAACTCGAAGCCCGAGCCGGAGCGGAGTCGCTGGCCGTGACGCCGCTGCTCGTCACGCAAGATGTCGACGTGCCGGTCGTCGCCGTGGCGGTCCACCGCGACGACGAGTGGCCACGGTTCGCCGTTGGCTCGGCGGCCGACCTCGATCCGGCGGCCGCGGCGCGGTCGGCGCTCGCCGAGGCGCTACAGAACTGGATGGAACTCCGGGCGCTGGGGCCCGAGGAGGCCGCCCAGCAGGGCGGTGCGATCGGCGAGTACGCCGACTTCCCCGAGGCGGCCCGCACGTTCGTCGAAAGCGACAGCCGGATTCCGGCCGACTCGCTCGGCACTCCCGAACTGACGGGGACCGACGAGCTCGAAGCCGTCGTCGACCGACTGGCGGCCGTCGATCTCGATACCTTCGCGGCACGACTGACAACACGGGATGTCGAGGAGCTCGGCTTCGAGGCGGTGCGGGCGGTGGTTCCGACTGCACAACCACTGTTTACCGGCGAGCCGTTCTTCGGCGACCGCGCCGAGAGCGTGCCTGAATCGCTCGGCTTCGAGCCACAACTCGACCGGGAGTATCATCCGTACCCCTAGCTACGTCTCGGAATCAGCGTCGGTCGACGGCTATCTATCGGCTGGTGTGGACGAGCCGTCTTCCGAGGGGCCCGGTTCTGGAGATTGTGTTGTCGACTCGGGATCGGCGACTGTCTCCTGGACCCCTTCGGTCGCTACCGATTCGGTGGCCTCGCGGACCGCGAGTTGTGCCTCGCCGCTGTGCTCGTCGAACACGAGCTGTTGGTGCGGGTAGGCCATCTCGATGGTCCCGTCGGCGTCTATGAACGCCTCCCGAATCCGGGTTCGAACCTCGGACTCGACGGTGGCGATCTTGTAGGGCTTTTTGACCCAGTAGCGGAGCCGAAGCAAAATTCCGTTGTCGCCGTAGTCGGCGATGAGACAGCCCGGATTCGCGGGGTACCGCGCGCTGCCGACCCGGATATCCGGCCCGCCCTCGATCACCTCGTCGGTGTCTCTGGCTGACCGTTCGATCAGCTGGCGGGCTTGGGGGATGTCGGATTCATACGTGACCAACACGTCCAGCGACAGCCGGGTTCGTTCGTCCTCCGCGGAGTAGTTGGTCACGTCCCGCTCGCGGATGTTCCCGTTCGGAATGACGAGGAACGTGTTGTCGAGAGTGAACATTTTGGTGTAGCGGATCGTGATATCGTCGACAAACCCTCGGGTACCGTTTTCGAGTTCGATCATATCGCCGATCTCGAAGGGCTGGTCGGCCAACACGAACACGCCGTTGAGAACGTTCCCGACGATCGGGGCGAGGATAATACCGACGACGGCCGAAAAGACCGTCACCGAGAGGACGATGTCGCCGATCCGCAGTCCGACAAACGAGCCAGCTACGATGAGCGCGCCGCCGATAGTAAGGCCGCGTACCCCACCGAGGACAGTCTGGGCGACGCTCTGTCTGGCGAACCGACGGGCGATCGGTCGACCCAACAGCCGCACGAGCAGTTTCGAGAGCCAAATCCCGATCACGACCACCAGCACCGCCGCTAGCAACCGATGGCCTGGGAACTGCAGCCAGCCGGGAAGGAGCTGTGCGAGGGAGTCGGCGGCTCCCGACCCTGTCTGCAGCAGGTGCCCGTAGCGGATCATACCGTGGTCTCACGGGCCTCCTGAAAAAGGGTTTCCTCCGATGACTGTCTGGGGTCCGTCGACGATCGTAGAACCAAGTTATAAAACCGAGTGCAACTCGGTGCATAGTAAATTACATACCGGTAGACTGGTCAACGACCAGTATGGCAGACGACCTTCGGCAGCTGCTCGATACGGTCGGCGAGCGGTTCAACCTAGGCGAATACGAGATCGACGCCTATCTGACCGTCCTGGAGCACGGCCAGCTGACCGCCAGCGAGATCGCCGACCGGACCGACATTCCCCAGCCGCGGGTGTACGACACCGTCCGGAGCCTGTCGGATCGCCAGCTCGTCGAACTCAGGGAGTCGAGACCGATGCAGATCGTCGCCATCGACCCCGAGGACGCCTTCGGCAAGGTCCAATCGTCGTTCACCGAGATGGTCGACGAACTCGCCGCGCGCTACACTGCCCCGACCCGTGAGACCGAGGCGGTGTCGTTGGTCAAATCCCGGTCGACGATCATCCGGCATCTCGCCGAGTGTATCGACTCGGCGGAGTACGAACTCGTGTTGTCGCTGACCCCGGAGCTCCTGACGGAGTTCGCCGACGACCTGGAGGCCCAGATCGCAAACGGTGTCAGTATCGATCTACTGTTGACCCCGGCGAGTGCGGCCCCCGATCCCAACACGTTCGATTACCTGTCGGTGGCGACGACGGTTCGGGCCCGCCGCGGGATCACGACGCCTGTGTTGGCAGTCGCCGACGGCGAACGCTCGGTGTATGCGACCCAAGACGCGATCCGGGACGACAAGGATCGCTACGGCGTGATCTTCAACCGCTCGGCGCTCGGCTTCCTCGTGTCTGGTTTCTTCGGGACCGTCCTGTGGACGACTGCCGAGACCGTCGCCGTCGACGGCTCGGAGCGACCGTTCCCCCGTCGGTATGCCTCCATCCGCCGGGCCGTCAAGGATATCCGTGATCTCGGTGGGGAGTTTTATGCGACCGTCGAGGGCCGGGACACCGAAACCGGGGAGGAACGTGTCATCTCGGGAAAAGTCGCCGCTGTCGCCATCCAGGACTCCGAAGAGGTCGCCGCGCTGACCGTCGAAACAGATGAGGGGCGGGTCGAGGTCGGCGGGCTCGTTGCTGCCCTCGAAGATATCGAGGGTCAAGAGATCCATATCGGCCGCGAAGCACCGCCCGAAATCTGAGGCCGACGACGCACTGGTAGCCCTGTAAGTCGACAGACTCCCTTACAAAAACGACAGTCAATTTACCAGAACAATTACTTGCGGTTAGATTGTCGTATTATCAATGGCGGACTCAATCCAGATCCTCCACGTCGACGACGAGTCGTCGTTTCTGGACCTCACCGCGGAGTTCCTCTCCCAAGAGGACGACCGCTTCGAAATCACGACCGAGACGAGCCCGGCCGACGGGCTCGACCGACTCGATACCGAGGCCTTCGACTGTGTCGTCAGCGACTATCAGATGCCGTCGTCGACCGGAATCGAGTTCCTCGAAACGATTCGTGAATCACATCCCTCGCTACCGTTTATTTTATTTACCGGTGAAGGCTCCGAGGCAGTCGCCAGCGATGCGATCTCCGCGGGCGCGACGGATTACCTCCAGAAACAGACCGGCACCGAACAGTATCGACTGCTCGCAAACCGGATTCTGAACGCCGTCGAGAGCTACCAGACTCAACAGGAGCTCGAACGGTACAAACTCCTCGTCGAGACCGTAGGCGATCCGATGTATATCCTCGATACGGACGGCTCGATCGTGCTGGCCAACGAGGCGTTGGCCGAGATGCTCGGCTGTGACCGCGAGACGGCGATCGGGATGCACGCGGGCGAGTTTTTAGTAGACGGTGCCTACCAGCAGGGAAGCAACCGACTAGCGGAGATCCGCGGCGATCCCGAAACCGGCTGGTCGACCTACGAGGTGGAAGTCACCACGATGGACGGCCAGACGATCCCGACCGAAATCAATATCGCCCCTGTCACAGCCGCAGACGGCAGCTACGAGGCCAGCGTCGGCGTCGTCCGGGATATTTCCGCACGGAAACAGCGGGAGCGGCGTCTCGAAGCCCTCCATACGACCACCCGGGAGCTGATCGACGCGACGACGTTTGAGACCGCCGTTGACGTCGCCATCCGGGCTGCCGAAGACGTGCTGGATATGGAGGTCTCGGGCCTGTATGCACCGGACACGGCGGATGCCGACCGACTCGTGCCCGTCGCGACGACAACGGGTACCGAAGAAGTGTTCGGCGAAGTTCCGGCGATCAAGCGGGACGAAGGATTGGTCTGGCGGGTCTACAACACGGGTGAGCCGATTTTTGCCACTGACGTTCGGGAGTATCCCGAGACCTACAACGCCGAGACACCGATCAGGAGCGAACTCCTGCTCCCGGTCGGCGACCACGGCGTGTTTGTCGCTGGCGCGACCACGACCGACGGCTTCGACATGACCGACGAAGAGTTGGCACACATCCTGGTGACGACGCTAACGCGTGTCCTCGACGATCTCGGTCGAGAGACGACCGCGATCGACACCGACTGACTGCGAGAACGGTCGCTTACAACCGGACGATGTTTGAGTAGGAGGTGACTACTCGGCGTTTCGGTACTGATTCAGTCGCCCTTTTAGCTGCTTTGCCGACTGGCCAGCGGCGGCAGCGAACGCCTCGCCCTGCTCTTCGCCCGCATAAATGATCCCACGGGAAGAGTTGACGAGGCCGACACCGTCGGCGTCCAACCCGTAGTCGACCGCCGCCTCGGCGTCGCCGCCCTGTGCGCCGACGCCCGGCACGAGGAACGGCAACGAGGGGACTGCCTCACGGAGTTCTTCGAGTTCGTCCGGACCTGTCGCGCCGACGACGAGGCCGACATTGTCGTGTTCGTTCCACAGGTCGGCGAGTGCAGCCACCCGTTTATAAAGTGGTTCGCCCGAGGTGAGTTCGAGATCCTGGAGGTCCTCCCGGCCGGGGTTGGATGTTCGACAAAGGACGAACACGCCCTTGTCAGCACGATCCAAGAACGGCTGCAGGGAGTCTCGTCCCATATACGGGTTGACGGTGATCGCGTCGACAGCGTCGAGAATTTCGGCGTACTGTCGGGTCGTGTTGCCGATGTCGGCGCGTTTGGCGTCCAGGAGGACGGGCACGTCCTTTCCGTGGGCGTAGGCGATCGTCTCCCGCAGGGAGCGCCAGCCGTCGGCCGATTCGTAGAAGGCGGCGTTCGGCTTGTAGCAGGCGGCGTGTTCGTGGGTCGCATCGATGATCCGCCGGTTGAACGCCCACTGTGGGAGGTCTTTGTCCTGGAGATGGTCGGGAATCCGGTCGGGGTCGGTGTCCAGCCCGACCGAGACGACGCTGTCGATGGTGGCGATCCGGTCGGCGAGCCGGTCGAAAAACGCAGTAGCCATTAGCTACTGGCAGTCATGGCACTCTTAAATCACCTTCTGTGTGGTCCCGGCCGCCACAAGGGATCGTAGGCAGTGACTACCGGTCGACGACGACTGTCGTTCAGCGGCTACCACACGTTGTTCGGTGACTAACGAAATCGGTCTCTGCAAGACGTTGTCTATGCACCGTTCTCGCGGCGGCTCGGCGGGCCGCTTGCAACGTCTTCAGCCGACGTTGTGGTTGCTGGCGGTCGCCTGTTTCGGCGTCGGCGATCTGGTAACGACGGCGGTCGGGCTCCGTCTCAGTGGCGTCGTTGAGGCCGGTCCACTCGTCGGCCCGCTGATCGACCGATACGGCGTGGCAAGCCTGTTCATACTCAAACTCCTCACGATCGCGGTGAGTTACGGGGTCTGGCGAGTCCTGCCCACCGCAAACCGGGTCGGCATCCCACTCGGGTTGGCCGTCCTCGGAGTGGCGGTCACCGGCTGGAACACCGTGATCGTCTCGACAGCACTGTTGGGCTGACTACTCCAGTTCGCGGGGGATGACGGCCATCGGGCGGCTCGAATGGAGCAACACCTGTTCGGTGACGCTTCCGATAGCGACCTTGCTCGTGGCGGTCGGCTTTCTGACGCCGATGACGATCTCGTCGGCGTCGACGGACTCGGTAAACGACAGAATGTCTTCGGCGGGAACGTTTCCTCGCACGAACTGGTGTGTTTCGACGGTGGTCGCAGCGCCGAGCCGCGAATAGATCGCGTTGAGCGCGTCCTCGCCGTCCCGGAGTTCTTCGTCAGTCAACGACTCCTCATCGAGATGTGAGTTGATCGCGTGGACGGTGTCCTCGCTGTCGACCCGGTCGAACAGATAGTCACAGAGTGCCGCGCTCGTGTGGACCGAGTTCGTTGCGGCCACGAATGTCGTCATGGCAGAGTGAATGACGGCAGTATTGATAAACCCCTTCGACGACCTCCCCGGGGGGTCGACCGTCCGCCACGCTCATTTGTTGGCGGCGCGAACTGCCGCCGGATGAGGGGCGATTGCCGACGACGCCGACTGACGCCACACGACCACCTCGTCGTCGGTGTCGCTGTCGGCGACGAGACTCGATGTGCCCACTACCGCAGCGACCGCGATATCGTCGCCATCCGGTTTCCCTGTTGTGAGACCTATTATCCCTGTTTTCGATGTCACGAGACCTGTGTCGACCACGACGCCGAGCGGTGGCCCCGCGATCGGTTCGACGAGTCCGCGGTATTGTGTGGAGTCTGTGGGACCGAACTCTGCGTCCGGGTGTATCTCGACTGCGACCATCAGTGTCCGAGCTGTGAGTCCATGTTCAATCCAGGATGTCGGGACCACGCCGACCGGTATTTCGCCGTCGGCTGACTGCCGACACGACCCTACGTGGTCGGCCGACCGTGTCGACCGGTGATATTTAGCCAACGCCGCCGGACAGATCACATATGACGGACGATCCGCTGGCGTGGCAGACGATGGCATCCGAAATCGATTACAGCTGTCCGGGCTTCGAGATCCGGCGCGATGCGGTCAAACTGCCCGACGGCACAGTCACCGACTACCACTACGTCGACGAATCTCCGGCGGTCGTTATCCTCCCCCTAACGCCGGGCGGCGACGTGGTCGTCATCGAGGAGTGGCGGCAGGCCGTCGATGGCGTCAACCGTGGTCTCCCGGCCGGATCGGTCGAGGGCGACGAGGACCTCTTCGATGCCGCCCGGCGAGAACTCCGCGAGGAGACCGGCTACGAGGCGGGCAGTCTCGAACACCTGTTGACGACCGAACCCTCCAACGGGATCGCCAACTCGGTCCATCATCACTTCGTCGCTCACGACTGCGAACCGACTGCCAAGCAGAACCTCGACGACAACGAGTCCATTCGCGTCGACGTGACCGACTACGACGAGTATCTCGCCGCAGTAGTCGACGACGAACTCGATGACGGCCGGTCGGCGCTGACTGTCACCCACTACGAGCTAACGAATCGCTGAGCCGTCAGTCGTGTATTTCGACCGTCGCCTGCATGAGATCGCCGACCAGAGCCGAACGCAATCCTTACCGACTCGCCGCCGGTAGCTGGGGCACATGCGCGACCATTTCGAGATCCGGGACGCCGACGGGGCCGGACGGATCGGCCGCTTGGAGGTTCCGCGGGCGGGCCGAACGATCGAAACCCCGGCCTTGCTTCCCGTTATTAACCCCAACACGTTGACCATCGAGCCTTCCGAGCTTGAATCCGAGTTCGATGTCGACATCCTGATCACGAACTCCTACATCATCCGCCAGACCGACCGACTCCGCCAGCAGGCCCTCGACGACGGGCTCCACGAGCTCCTGGATTTCGACGGAGCGATCATGACCGATTCGGGCTCGTTTCAGCTCGCCGAATACGGCGACATCGAGGTGACGACCGAGGAGATCCTCCAGTTCCAGTACGAGATCGGCTCCGACATCGGGACGCCAGTCGACATCCCGACCCCGCCCGACGTGAGCCGCCAGCAGGCCGAGTCGGATCTCGACATCACCGCTGAGGCGCTGGCCGACGCCGAAGCCCTCGATTGCGGTGAGATGCTGATCAATGCGCCCGTGCAGGGCTCTACCTACCCCGATCTCCGCGAGCAGGCAGGTCGACAGGCCGCCGAAACCGATCTCGACGTGTTCCCAATCGGTGCGGTCGTGCCGATGATGAACAACTACCGCTACGACGACCTCGTCGAGGCTGTCGCCGCGTCCAAACGCGGGCTGAGTGCCGACTGTCCGGTCCATCTGTTCGGCGCGGGCCACCCGATGATGCTCGCCCTTGCCGTAGCGCTGGGCTGTGATCTGTTCGATTCAGCCGCCTACGCGCTGTATGCACGCGCGGGACGATACCTCACCGTCTCCGGCACCGAACAGCTGGCGGATCTCGACTACTTCCCCTGTTCGTGTCCAGTCTGTGCCGACCACACGCCCGCGGAGATCCGAGCGGTCGACGATGACGACCGCCGCGAGCGACTCCTGGCCGAGCACAACCTCCACGTCACTTTCGAGGAGCTCCGGCGAATCAAGCAGGCCATCCGGAGCGGCAACCTGCTGGAACTCGTCGACCGTCGGGCCCGCGGCCATCCCGCGATGTACGATGGCTACCGCGCCCTCCTGGATCACGCCGACCAACTCGAAGGCGACGACCCTGTCTCGAAGGGCACCTTCTTTTATACGTCGCCGGAGAGCGCGCGCCGCCCCGAAGTCCTGCGGCACCACCAGCGGCTCGATCGACTGTCGACGCCTGCCCGGCTCCTGTTGACCGAGGCTGGCGCACCCGATTCCGACGAGTACGACGCCGCCTGGCGCGTCGTCGCCCCCTTCGGGCCGTTCCCCCGCGAACTCTCCGACAGCTATCCGTTTACCGCGGCTGTCCCCGACCGATCCGACCGTGGGGGGCAGGTCGCAGCGGCCGACGGCGTCCGGGCGCTCGTCGAAGCCAACCCAGAGACCGAGTTCACCCTCGCCATCGAGGAATGGCACACCGACGCTGTCGACCGGATTCCCGAAGACGTCACGGTCGAATCACTCGCAGACCTGCGCGAGAGCTACGAGGACTGACCGTCAGTCGGCGACCGCGGGCTCGTCGTCGACCTGCCCACCCCAGAGATTCGCGTAGATTCCCTCCTTGGCCACAAGCTCGTCGTGGGTCCCCTGCTCGACAACGCGGCCGTCATCCATGACGACGATCCGGTCGGCGTCGCGGATCGTCGACAGCCGGTGGGCGATCACGAGGGCGGTTCGGTCGGCAATCAGTCGTGAGAGGCTCTCCTGGATCCGGTCTTCGGTCTCGGTGTCGACGTCGCTTGTGGCCTCGTCCAGAATAATGATCGCCGGGTCGTTGAGAATCGCCCGCGCGATGGCGAGCCGCTGGCGCTGGCCGCCGGAGAGTTTGACGCCGCGTTCGCCGATCTCGGTTCGGTAGCCCTCTGGGAGGTCGTCGATGAACCGATCGGCCTCGGCGGCGTCGGCAGCCTCGACGACTGCCTCGGGCACTGCGTCGCCCTCGCGGAGCGCAGTCAGTGTCTCGCGGTCGCCGTAGGCGATGTTTTCGGCGACCGTCCCCGAGAACAGATACGGCGACTGGCCGACGATAGCAACCCCGCGCCGCAGGCTCTGGCGGGCGTACTCCCGAACGTCGACGTCGTCGACGCGAACCGAACCCGAATTCACATCATAAAACCGGGGCACGAGTCGGGTGAGCGTCGACTTCCCCGCGCCGGTTTCGCCGGCGAAGCCGACCGTTTCTCCGGCCTCGATATCGAGCGAGACGCCGTCAATCACCGGCTCGCGGTCACCGTACGAGAAGCTCACGTCGTCGAACTCGATATCGCCGCGGATCGATGCAGGAGTGTAGGGGTCTCCGGGGTCGTCGATTGCGGGAGTCCGGCCGAGTAGGCCGAAGACGCGCTCGGCGCTGGATTTGGCCTGCTGGTAGCGGTTGGCCGACCGGCCGATCCGTCGCATCGGCGAGTAGAGCCGCCGCAAATAGAGGAAAAACAGCGCGAACGAGCCAGTCGACAGCGCGCCGGCGTCGCCGAGCAGGATGATGTCCCGACCGCCGACGTAGAGAATGGCGACGAAGGCAACCCCGGTCATCAGCCGCAACCCGGCGAAAAAGCCCCGCCGGAGGCGGAGCGCCCGGACCTGCTCGTCGTGGTACCGGTCGCTCTGGGTCGCCACTCGATCGTGTTCGAACCCATAGCGGTCGAAGGATTTGATGACGTCGACGCCAGCGATATTGTTTTCAAGTCTCGAATTCAACCGCGAGACGGTCTCTCGAATCGATTTGTACCGGGGTTCGATCCAGGTGAGAAACTTCGCGCTGGCAAGGCCGATGATCGGCACCGGAAACAGCGCGATGGCGGCGAGTTTCGGCGAGTAGCTCCAGAGGATGATCGTGATCCCGGAGACGGTAGCGACCACGCGAATCAGCTGACGGAACTCCGTGTTGAGGAAGCGTTCGAGGCGGTTGATGTCGCTGTTGAGGATCGACAGCATCCCGCCGGTCTGGTGATTGACGAAGAATTCCATCGAAAGCCGCTGGAGGTGGTCGTAAGCATCGTTTCGCAAGTCGCGTTGGACCTTCTGGGCGGTCGACTGCAGCAGATACCGTGACGTGAATCTCGTGATCGAGCGAATGAGGTAGGCGACAGCCGCGATGACGACCAGCCGCTGGAGAAACGCCAACCGGGCTGCCTCGCCGACGATTTCGCCGGTCGGCAACAACCCCACATCGGTCAGCAGTCCAGGATCGGCCTCGTTGAGGACCACCCGGTCGATAGCCGCCGCGACGATCAACGCGGGCATCAGCCGGGCGAACCGCGTGATGACTGCGGTAGTAACGCCAGTGAGCAGCCGCGGCCAGTAGCGGAGCGCGTACCGCAGGAGACTGACCATCGGGTGGCCGTCGACGTTCTCACGGATATCCTCGAAGCCGCCGTGTTCCTCGGCCATACGCCGGGTAGTGTCCATTCCGGTGTAACACTGACGTTCCACCCGTAGCCGGCGACTACCCAAACGTGAGTATCTGACCTGCTGGCTATCTCTGTGGTCCCACTCACTGGGATCGCAACCGAATATAGTAGTTGGCAACTACGCCGCAAAAACGACTACCCGAACCACGGGTCGATACGGTATATGGAGTACGATACGTGGTCGACACGACAGGCGTCGACGACCGTCACCGTCGACGGACACGACCTCGATGTGGCCTACTACGACGCAGGCGAGGGCGAGCCAGTTGTCTTCTGCCATGGGATTCCGACCTCCTCGTATCTGTGGCGTGACGTGGCGACCGCGCTAACCGACGAGTATCGAGTGATCGTGCCCGATATGGTTGGCTACGGAAACTCCGACCAGCACGACGGCTTCGATCGGTCGATCCGCGCTCAGGAAGCCATGATCAGCGATCTAGTCGACCAACTCGACGTTGGACCGATCACGTTCGTCGGCCACGACCTCGGCGGTGGCGTCGGGCTTCGATACGCGGTCCACGAGCCCGCGGCAGTGGCGAACCTCGTGCTGTCGAACGCCGTCTGCTACGACTCGTGGCCGATCCAGCAGATCGTCGACCTCGGCTTGCCGGCGACGATCGAGTCGATGAGCGTCGAGGGGCTCCAGGAGATGCTCGACGGGATGTTCCGCGGCGGACTGTACGGTGACCATGCGGCAGACGAGGAGTTCATCGAAGGGATGAAATCCCCGTGGAACTCCGAGCAAGGGCTCGTCTCGCTGTCGCGGAACGCGATCGGGACCAACACCAGCCATACGACCGAGGTAGACCCCAGCGAGATCGATGCCACTACACTGTTGCTCTGGGGTGCCGACGACGAGTTTCAACCCATCTCGTATGCTGAACGGCTCGAATCGGAGATTCCGAACGCCGAACTCGTCGGGCTCGATGAGGCCAACCACTGGGTCGTCGAAGACCAGACCGACGCCTACCGGAGGGAACTCCGACTGTTTCTCGATACCCAGACGTAGGCGGTGGCTATCATTTAAAAAAGGTCGAAGCAGTCAGCTGTTTGGAGTAGTCAGTGGCTACCGAGAGTCGTCCGTGACCGAGCCAGCCATTCGCTTACTGAAATCCCACGTGTAGACGCGACCCGGATCGATCCGAATCCGGACTTCCTCGCGGTCGGGCGAGAGCAGTCGCTCGGCAAGCGGCGAGTCGGTGCCATCGAGATAGCGTCCGAGCAGGGCTTCCAGGAGCTCTTTATCCGGGTCCGGGTCGATACTCGCAGTCCCGTTCCCTCTGACGCCCTTATATGCGGGTTGGTTGGTCGAGATCTCGAAGGCAACCCGGTCGTCGTGGGTGAGGTAGTCGACCACGTCGGCGCTGGCACTGGTGGCACACCACAGCGCCCCGTCGCGGTAGCGGTACCACAGCGAGAGCATCCACAGGGCGTCGGCCTGCGTGTGACAAGACAATCGGAGAGGGATCGTCTGGCTTTCGAGAAACGTCTCGGTTCGCTCGCGGTCCCACGCGCCAGTCGGCTCCATACTGGGCGTTCGGGGGGCGGATCGAAAAGCCTCGGGGTTGAGGCGGCCGACAGAAAGCAAGATAGTTGACCCTCGCCTGCCCAGAGTGGGTATGACTACGTATTTCGAGGTTCTCGACCGGGACGGCGCGGCCCGGCTCGGCGAACTGCGGCTTTCGACGCCGGTCCGGACGCCGGCGCTGCTCGACGACGTACTGGTCGACAGCGGGAGCCGCTGGACTGCCGACCAGCCGATGCCGGAGGGCAACGACGACCAGCTGACGATCCTGCCACACCGCTCGCTGCCCGCCGGGACACGCGAGGAAGTCCGAGATGCCTTTGCTACCGACGCCATCGATGTCGACTTCCCGGCTGCAGCGGTCGTCTCCTCCGAATCGCCCCACGAACTCGGTGTCGACGCCTACATTTTGAGTGACGCATCCGGATTTGTCGGCCACGGCGAAGGGCTCAAAGACGCGATCGTCAACGCGAAAGAGGCGCTTCCAACAGATACCGCGCTCGTCCTTTCGGGGGTTGCCACACCGCTCAACGTCGCCACGCTGGTGTATGCGGGCGTTGACGGGGTCGACGCCAAACTGGCGAAGGTCAAAGGCAGTCAGGGAATGTATCTCACGAGCGATGGCGAGGCCTTCCTGGAAGACCTCGACGAACTCCCGTGTGCCTGTCCGGCCTGTCAACAACCGCGCGAGGAGTTCGGCCAAGCCGACTGCATCGATCACAACGTCAATGCACTGAGCGCCGAACTCCGGCGGGTCAGAGAACGGATTCGGGCCGGTCTGCTCCGCGACTACATCGAGGGCCAAGCCCGCCACGACAACTGGCTGACCGCCGCCTTCCGGGAGTTCGACAGCCAGTACAGCTATCTCGAAACCCGAACCCCGGTGGTCAGAAACAACGAACTCGCCGCAGCCACCAGCGATTCGCTCCGCCGAGTGGAGATCCAGCGGTTTGCTGACCGCGTGACCAGCCGCTACCGGAATCGATTCGATAATCCGTTGGTGCTCGTCCCCTGTTCAGCCCGCAAACCCTACAGCGACTCCCAGAGCCACGGTCAGTTCCACGACGTCATCGCCTACCGGGGCCACACCGTCTCGATGACCTCGCCCATCGGCGTCGTCCCGCAGGAACTCGAACTGACCTACCCGGCCCAACACTACGATTCGGTCGTGACGGGCCGCTGGTCCGAAGACGAAAAGGAATTCGTGGCGGCAGTCCTCCGGCGCTATCTCGACCGCAACGACTACTCGCGGGTGATCGCCCACGTCCCCGAGCATGGCTACCGCGATATCGTTGAGCGCGTTGAGGCGGACTCCCCACTGGAATTCGAGTACACGGTCGACGGCCACCCCACCGCGACCGACTCGCTGGGGAACCTCGCGGCCACGTTGGAGGGCGAACTCAAATACGGCAAACGCGAACGGCAGCACAACACGGTCAAAGCCATCGCCGACTACCAGTTCGGCCCCGACGCGGGCGATGCCCTGTTCGGCGATATCGAGATCCGGACGACGGGCCGGTATCCCAAACTCCAGGTCCGGGACAGCGACGGCGAGCAGTTGGCGACGATGGTCCCGCAGTACGGGATGTTAGCGATGACCCTGAAGGGAGCCGACCGCTGGGTCGGCAGCGATGCCCCCACGAAGGTCGTCGAAATCGACGGCTTCGTCCCCCACGGCAGCGTGCTCGCGCCGGGCGTCGTCGACGCCAGCGAGTCGATCCGGCCGGGCGACGAGGTCGTGATTCGGGGGCCCAAAGCCTTCGGGATCGGTCGCGCCGAGATGAGCGGCTTCGAGATGGTCGAGTCGACACGCGGGGTCGCCAGCCAAGTCCGACACGTCAGAGAGCGGTAGTCGACCGAACAGGCATTTATAATCTCAATCCCAATATGAGCACAGGCAGCCCGCTATGACAGGAGCCACCGATGACGACCGCTGAAAAGTCACCGATCGCCGAGAGTGACGACCATCCGATCCTGCTGTTCGATGGGGTCTGCAACCTCTGTAACGGCGCGATCCAGTTCATCATTCCGCGAGATCCCGAAGGGACAATCAGGTTTGCGCCGTTGCAGTCCGACCTTGGCGAGAGGGTCCAGGAGTCGGTAGGGTTGTCGACCGACGATCTCGAAACGGTCGTGTTGGTAGACGATGGGAAGGCCTACACCAAATCCGACGCGGCGATCCGCGTCGGCGAACGGCTCGGCGGGATCTACCGACTGCTGTCGCTCGGTCGACTGCTCCCCCGTGGCCTCCGTGACCGCATCTACGACTTCGTCGCCGAGAATCGATATGACTGGTTCGGCAAGAAAGACCAGTGTATGGTCCCCGACGACGACGTTAGCGACCGGTTTGTCGAGTAGCCGACGCGTACCGTTCGTCTTCTCTGATCATTAATAATACAGAACATTAAGTAGCACCGGTATTAAATAAGGGTCATGTCTCGGTCGATCCGGGTGCTCTACGTCGATGACGACCCCCAATCTCTTGATGTGATTACCAATCGATGTGAAGCGGTCTCGGAGCTCCGGTTCGAAACCGAATCGCGGCCACGGCAGGTCTCAGAGCAGCTCCACGACGATCTCGACTGCCTGATAACCGACTACCGGATGCCGGCGATGGACGGAATGGAACTGCTGGCCGAGGTTTCACAGCAGCGCCCGGAACTCCCGATTCTGTTGCTGACGGGCCACGGTGGCGGCGAGATCGCCAGCGAAGCCCTCCAAAAGGGTGCCACCGAGTATATGGAGAAGTCGACGGCGATCGAGCAGCCGGATCTACTGGCCAACCGGGTGCGGAACGCCGTCGAGCAGATGCAGCGGGAGAAGACCAACGAGGCGCTGGCGACCGATGCCAACCGGCTTATTCGTGCAACCTCGCCGACAGCGGTCTACGAGGCGGCGATCGACCTCACCTGCGAGACGCTGGGATTCGAGGACGCCGCCGTCATCAAATCGCGGTCCGACGGGCGCTCGCTCGTTGCCCACAGCGGGCTCGACGGGAGCCTCCGGACCGAGCTCCCGACCGCCGAGCCGATGTCGACCGCCCTGGAGACCGACGAGCCGGTCGTCGTCGAGCCAGGGACGGTCCAAGAGCTCGACACCGTGAGCTGTTGGGTCTCACTGGGGAATCACGGCGTATTAGTCGGCCGAACCGGTGGGACCGACGCGATGGTGGACTACCTGCGAGACGGAATCCTGATCGTGGCGACCAACGCCGAAAGCGCGCTGACCCGGCTCGAACAGGCCGCGTTGCTCGACGAGCGGAAACGCGAACTCGAACGCCAGCGCACCGAGTTGGCCTCGCTCAGACAGACCAACCAGGTGATCCGGTCGGTCAACCGGGCGATCACGAGCGTCAGCTCACAGCGGGAGATCGAACGGTTGGTCTGCGAACGACTCGTCGGCGAGGACCGGTATGCCTACACCTGGATCGGCGAGTACGATCTCGAAACGGATCGGCTCACCCCGCGAGCGAAGGCCGGACTCGGTGCCAACGTCACGGTCGACTCGCCGATCTCGCTGGGCGACCGCTACAGTGCCGAAACGCTCGAAACCGTCATCGACCGCCGACAGGTGGCGGTCGAAACACCCAACAAGTCGGATTCTGAGACGAGCCTCAGATACGTGACCGACCCCGAGACGGAGGCCGACGGGGGGACATCGGTACTGGTGCCGATCACGCACAACGAGATCCTCTACGACGTGCTGATCGTGTATGCGTCCGACAGCACCTCCGTCGGCCACCGGGAACAGGACGTGCTGGCCGAACTCGGCGAGACCATCGGGTATGCGCTCCGGACGGCCGAACAGCGGCGGGCGCTTGTCGGCGACGCCGACACCGAGGTCGTCTTCGAGATCGACTGCGAGCGGGACCATCTCGTCGAACTCTCGACGTCCGTCGACTGTACGCTCACCATCGAGAGCCTGAGCACGCGCTCCGACGGGCGGCTCCGGCAGTTCGTCTTCGTGGAGGGGGCCGAACCGACGGCGTTCATCCAGGAGGCCGAGCGGATGGGGATCGACGAACCGACCGTCCTGGTCGAACGCGACGACTGCTTCGTCGCGACGCTGACGACCGACGGGAGCCCGGTGATCGACTGTATCACCGATCAGGGTGTCTCGCTCACGGAGTTCCGTGCCGCCGAGGGTCGCGGCACGGTTTCGATGACTGTCCCGGATACGACCGACGTGCGGACGCTGGCCGAACTGTTCGAGTCGACGTTCACTGCAGCGGAGCTACGAGCCAAACGCCAGCTCGATTCGACGGCCGACACCCCACAGGGGTTCCGCGAACAGCTCGAAGAAACCCTTACCGACCGCCAACACGAGACGATCCAGGCGGCCTACCACGCCGGCTTCTTCGCGTGGCCACGGGACAACACCGGCGAAGCGATCGCCGACCGGCTCGGCATCGCCGGGCCGACGTTCCTTCAGCATCTTCGGGCCGGAGAACGGAAGCTACTCGAAGCTCTGTTCGAACAGGAACAGCCGGTGTATTCGTGAACACGTTCTCCCGAATAGCCGGTCGATTCTCATCCCTGTGATCGTCAATCGAGATTAACCTATACACATAGGTATCCCGATTCTATACACCCTATGCTGGTAGGTATAAGTGTTATTTATACACCGGTATTCTAAGGGAATGTGTCACAGCCGACGGTGAGCAACCGGCCGCAGACGAACCGTCTGCGGTCATGCTCCCGCCGGTCGGTCGACACAGCTAGTCCCACACCACAGCGGTGACAGTTTGCTACGACTGTCACTATCCCACCACGGTGACAGCCCCACCACATCTGTCACTATTCCACCACGGTGACAGCCCCACCACGTCTGTCACTCTTCGACTGTGGTGACAGCCCCACCACGACTGTCGCCACACTCCCCCCGCTGTCGCAGACGGCCCTCCACGCAGACATTGCGGATACGTGCTGCTGTCGTTGCTACACTGACCAGCGCTCCGCTTAGGGACGTTACTGTCGGCCAGCCTGTCGACCAGCAAACACGCTATTTGATGTCGTAGGTCGGCTGCAAGTCGGTCGACTGCGATGCGGTTTTACCACTCTGGCGAGTACCACCGCCAATGAGCAAGCCGAGCCCCGAAGTCTACGAGGACGGGCGCGGGATGGACGCACACAATTCGGTGATGCGCGAGATCCGCGGCCTCAAGGAGAAACACTACGACCCACACGAGCCGACCCGCGTCTGGGTCGACGAGGACAACACCCCCGACGGCGTCTACGAGTCGCTGACGATCATACTCAACACCGGTGGCTGCCGGTGGGCACGGGCGGGGGGCTGTACGATGTGTGGCTACGTCGCCGAGAGCGTCGAGGGCGGCACCGTCGAACACGAGGCGCTAATGGACCAGATCCAGGCCTGTCTCGACCACGAAGCCAAGAATACCGACGAGCCCGCCGACCTCATCAAAATCTACACCTCCGGTTCGTTCCTCGACGAGCGGGAGGTCCCGGCCGAAACCCGGCAGGCCATCGCCGAGACGTTCGGCGACCGCGAGCGGATCGTCCTGGAGTCCTTACCGGATTTCGTCGACCACGACAAAATCACCGATTTCACCGACCACGGCCTGGACGTCGACGTGGCGGTCGGCCTCGAAACCGCGACCGACCGCATCCGCAAGGACTGTGTCAACAAATACTTCGAGTTCGCGGATTTCGAGGACGCTTGTGCGACCGCCAAGGAGGCGGGCGCAGGTGTCAAGGCCTATCTGCTGATGAAACCGCCCTTCCTCTCGGAGCGGGAAGCACGGGACGACATGGTCGACTCGATCCGCCGCTGTGCCGATGTCGAGGGCTGTCACACGGTGTCGATGAACCCCTGTAACGTCCAGCAGTACACGATGGTCAACGAACTGTTTCGCGAAGGTGGGTACCGACCGCCGTGGCTCTGGTCGGTTGCGGATGTCCTGGAGCGGACCGCTGACGTCGATGCCATCGTCGTCTCCGATCCGGTCGGCCACGGCTCGGATCGCGGAGCCCACAACTGCGGAGAGTGCGACGACAGAGTCCAGAAGGCGATCAAGGACTTCGATCTCCGACAGGACGAGACTGTCTTCGAGCAGGTCGACTGTGACTGCGAGCGAACGTGGGAGCTCGTCATCGAGGAGGAGACGAGTTACGCGATGCCGTTAGCGCGGTAGTCGACCCGCCAAACGCTGGCAAACGCTTTTATTCGCTGGACGGAACGTCGGTGTATGAAGCACATCCGCTTCCGCGATCCGGCTGGTTCGGTTCGACGTGGCAAACTCGAAGACGGTACGGTTCGATTCGGCGACGACAGCTACGAGCTGGACGCCGTCAACGTGCTTCCACCCTGCGAACCCTCCAAGATCGTCTGTGTCGGACTCAACTACGCCGACCACGCCGCCGAACGCGACAGCGAGCTTCCGGAGCGGCCGCTGCTGTTTTTCAAGACCCCAAACACAGTCGCCGCACACGAGAGTACGGTGAGGCTCCCCGAAGGCAAGGAGCGCGTCGACTGGGAGGCCGAACTCGCGGTGGTCATCGGCGAGCAGTGTCGGAACGTCGACGCCGAGGCGGCGATGGACGTGGTGGAAGGCTACACCTGCCTCAACGACATCTCGAATCGAGACGATCAAGATACGGAACAAAACTGGGTTCGTGGCAAGGCCTTCGACAACGCCGCCCCGATGGGCCCAGTCGTCGCAACACCCGACGAGGTGCCAGAAGACGCCAGTATCGAACTCCGGGTAAACGACGAGACCAAGCAGGCCTCCTCGATCGACCAGTTCATCTTTTCGGTGCCGGAGCTGATCGCCGAGATCACGACGCATCTCACGCTCGAAGCCGGGGACGTAATCTCGACCGGGACACCCGCCGGGGTCGGACCGCTATCGGGTGGCGACCACGTGGCAGTCGAGATCGAAGGAATCGGCACGCTGGAACACGACGTTCGGGCACCCAGCCGGTGAGGTCGACCGGTAGTCGGCGACTATCGGGATGATCATTGACGGCTATCAGAGCGATAGTCGACGGCTACTCATCGGTAGGTGGACAGTAACCCTGTCCCGCTCCGCGGTAAATCGGTCGACGTATGCTTCGGTTCCTGCAGAACTCGCTGGGCCAGTTGATCCCCGAAGCCCTCCGAACGGGTGCTCCGGTGGTTACCGCGATACTGATTCTCGTTGTCAGTTGGTACGGCGGTAAAGCCGTCGCACGGACGATCCGGCCGTGGGCGATCACCCATCTCCAGCGCGTCAGCGTCACCGAGACGATCCTTGGCGTCTTGCGGGCGATCGTGATGGTGTTTGCGCTGTTCACCGTTGCCAACGTCTTCGGCTACGAACCCGAGAACATCCTGCTGTCGGTGACGGTGCTGACTGCGGCGATCGCCTACATCCTCGCGCCGCTGCTCGGGAGCCTGATAAACGGGCTGTTCGTGCTGGTCAATCGCCCCTACGAGGTTGGCGATATGATCGAACTCGAAGACACCGACCAGTTGGGGTACGTCAGGGAGATCACCCTCCGGTATACGAAGGTCCATACCCTCGAAAACACAACGCTGGTGATCCCCAACGATTCCATTCATCGGCGGGACGTGATCAACTACAGCGAGGACGACGAACGCTCGTGGCTCTCGGTCGAGCTGACTGTCACCTACGAAAGTGATCTGGATGCGGCAGTCGACCGCCTAGAGGCCGCGGGCCGGAGCGTCGATGAACTGGTCGACGGCGGGCCTGCGATGCGTATGGGCGGCCAGAAGTACCCCGCAGCCCCGACCGCCTTCGTCACCGCCTTCGGCGACCACGGAGCGACCATCGAACTCCGGTTTTGGGTCTTCGAACCCTACCACCCGACACGGGTTCGGTCGAAGGTGTTCCGGCGCATCCAGGAGGAACTCGCGGGGACCGATATCTCGCTTGCCTACCCGCGGACCCACCACGTCTTCGACGAAACGAGCGGACAGGCCGCCGTCTCCCTCAATGGAAAGGAGCCGTGGGCCGAGGAGCCCGGCCGATCCGAACAGCGACCCCAGTGATCGCTCCCCCGAACCAGAAGTTTTACAATCGAATTTTCAGAAGCACAAGTAGAGTTTATGACGATGACAGACGAAACCGTTTCAGACCGATTTCGGACCGTACGCGCAACGCTGACGCCCCAGGAGGCCTCGACGCTGCTGGCCTTTGCTGCGGCGATCACGTTCACACTGGTCGTCCTCCAGGAGCCGCTGGCCCACGAATCACTCCACAACTTCCGGCACGCCGCTGGCATCGTCTGCCACTGAGCGATGATCGACTACCTCAAACGCGGCGTGCTCGCCGGTGGCGTCGCCGGAATCGCCTACGGGCTGTTCATGGCGTTCGTCGCCAATCCGCTAACCGAGTACCTGCACCACGCCGGTCACGATCACGGCCACCACGCCGCCGAATCGGGCCGGGTCGTCGCCGAGTCGACCACTGCCCTCGTCAGTATCGGCGGTGGCCTGCTGTGGGCGGTGTTCCTCGGCGGCGTCTTCGGTCTCGCCATGTTCGTTTTCGAACCGGCGCTGCCGGGAACGGGGACGGCCCGGAGCTATGTACTCGCTGGCTGTGGCTTCCTGACAGTCTCGGCGACCCCGTGGCTCGTCCTGCCGCCCGCAGCACCGGTAGCCGAACACCTCTACCCGGTCGACATCCGGCTGGCGATCTACGGCAGCCTCGTCCTCGTCGGTGCGGCCGTCTCGGCGGCCGCTGTCGCCGGTTACCGGCGAACCGCAGCCCGTTACCGGCTGCTCGGCATCGCTGCCGGGCTGGCTCCGGTCGTCGGAGCGATGCTTGTCCTGCCAGTCGTGACGCCGACGGTCGTCACCCATCCAGGACTGTCGACTGATCTCATTGTAGCCTACCAAGCGATGGTCATCGTTGGGCAGGCGGGGATCTGGCTGCTGATCGCCGCGACGTTCGGTTGGCTCCAGCGGCGCGGGGAGTCGTCGACCGTCGCCCATGCTCCCGAATCAGCGCCGACGGAGTCCGCATGAAGCACCGAACCGACGAGCACCGCGAGCGACTCGACGCTCACGTCTTCGTCTGCACGCAGACACGCGACTCGGAGTACGCCTGCTGTGCCGACGCTGGCGGCGAGGAAACCCTCGCGGCCGTCAAAGGGTGGCTCCGAGATCGGGACGCTTTCTGGTCGACGGTATCCGTAACCGAAACCGACTGTCTCGGCCTCTGTAGCGAGGGCGGGGCCGCGATTTCGATCCAGCCGCGAAACGAGTGGTACTCGGACGTGCAGCCGGAAGACGTTCCGGCGCTACTCGAAACCGAGTTTGGGCCCGACGCCGAGCGTGTGGGCGCTGACTCTATTAAGTAATCGGCTCCGACCGCAGCCAACGCCCCTCGGCGCTGGCCTGTCGCTGCGCGCCGCGAGGACGTGTAATCACGCTTAAGGGCTGGCGTCTGCTTCTCACGACCATGCAACCACGGGATCTCTCCGCGACCAGCCCGTACGTGCCGGGCCGGGGGATCGAGGAGGTCGCCCGCGACCTCGGGCTCGACCCCGACGAGCTGATCAAACTCTCCTCGAACGAGAACCCCCACGGCTCCAGCCCGAAAGCCGTCGACGCGGTCACCGACCGAGCCGAGGAGGGGCTACATGTCTACCCGAAGGCCGCCCACACCGATCTCACCGAGAAACTGGCCGAAAAGTGGGGTACAGCCCCCGAGCAGATCTGGGTTTCTCCGGGGGCCGACGGCGCGATCGACTACCTCTCCCGAGCGATGCTCGACCCCGGCCAGTCGGTGCTCGTTCCCGAGCCGGGCTTTTCCTACTACTCGATGAGCGCCCGCCACCACCACGGCGAGGTCACGACCTACGAACTCTCGAAAGACGACGGGTTCGCCCAGACCGCGGCTCTCGTTCTGGAGGCCTACGACGGCGAGCGGATCGTCCACCTCACCTCGCCGCACAACCCGACCGGCAGCGAGTGGGCCCGCGAGGAGATCACGCGTCTCCTGGAGGCCGTCGACGAGCAAACACTCGTCGTCGTCGACGAGGCCTACGGCGAGTACTCCGAGCGGCCGAGCAGTATCGAACTCCTCGACGACTACGACAACGTGGCGGTGCTGCGGACCTTTTCGAAAGCCTACGGACTCGCAGGGCTCCGAATCGGCTATGCGGCCGTCCCCGACTCGTGGGCCGACGCCTACGCCCGCGTCAACACGCCCTTTGCGGCCAACGAACTCGCCTGTCGGGCCGCACTGGCCGCGCTGGATGACGACGACCACGTCGACCAGTCGGTCGAAACCGCCCGCTGGGCACGCGACTATCTCCAGGAAAACCTCGATGCGCCGACCTTCGAGAGCGCCGGAAACTTCGTCCTTGCTGACGTTGGCGATGCGAGCCATGTCGCCGAGCGAAGCCAAGAAGAGGGCGTCATCATCCGCGACTGCAGTAGCTTCGGGCTGCCGGGCTGTGTGCGGATTTCCTGTGGCACCCGCGAGCAGACGAAGACGGCCGTCGAGACGCTCAATGGGATTCTGGCCGAGGTGGCCCCGACGTGACCGACGACACTGCGGACCCGACCCGGATCGCAGTTACCGGCACGCCCGGCACCGGGAAGACGACCGCCACCGAGGCATTGGCCGACCGCGGCGTCGACGTACCGATCATCCACCTCAACGACGAGATCAAGAACCACGATCTGTGGACCGAACGCGACGTCGACCGCGACTCGCTGGTGACAGATCTCGACGCTGTCCAGTCGCATCTCGGCGAGTGGGACGGCATCCTCGAATCCCATCTCGCCCACCACTTCGAGGCCGACCGCGTCGTCGTCCTGCGGTGTGCACCAGCCGACCTCGAATCCCGGCTCGAAGCGCGTGGCGACCCGCCGGAAAAGGCACGGGAGAACGCCGAAAGCGAGGCGTTGGATGTCGTGCTCTCGGAGGCCGTCGAAGAGCACGGCCCCGAAGCAGTTTATGAGATCGACACCACTGACCGTGATCCCGAGGCGGTCGCCGACGCGATCGCCGCCGTGATCGCAGGCGAGCGCGAGCCGAGTGCGGGCGATGTCGACTTCACGGAGTATCTCCTCGGATGACGCTCGACAAGTTCCGCCCACTGGCCAATCGGATGCTCTCGCCCTTCGTCAGCGCGGCTGACAGCCTCGGGCTCTCGCCCAACAGCGTCAGCGTGCTCTCACTGGGCGTCGCGGGAGCCGCTGCGGCCGCCTTTGTCGCTGGAACACCACAGTGGTACGCCGTCGGTGGCCTGCTGGTGTTGCTCAACGGCTGGCTAGATTTGGTCGACGGTGCGCTCGCCCGCAGGCAGAACGCCGCCTCGGATGGCGGGGATCTCCTGGATCACGTCATCGACCGCTACGCCGATCTGATCATCATCGGGGGACTGGCCGCGGGCGTCGACAGTTTCGCCCTCGGTTTCGTGGCCGTCACTGGTGTCCTCATGACCTCGTATTTGGGGACTCAGATTCAGGCAGTGGGTCTCGGGCGGGCCTACGGCGGGCTCGTCGGTCGGGCCGACCGGCTCGTCTTGATCACGATCGCCGGGCTCGTCGCCGCGGTCGTCACCGGGCCGGTGGTTGTTGGCTACGGCGTGATCGAACTACTCTTGGTGTTCTTTGCTGTCGTCGGCCACCTCACTGCCCTCCAGCGGTTCTGGGGCGCGTGGTCGGATATCGAATAGGGGCGGCAAAGCCGGGCGGCGGCGTATGGTTTATACCGGGTGGCACGTTACCGATGAGTATGCCCCAATGTGAGATGTGTGGTGCCGACGAGTCGTCGCTCACCACCACGAAAGTCGAGGGTGCGGAACTGGAGCTCTGCGAGAACTGCCAGGGGTTCGGGACGACCGTCGAAACCCAGGAGTCCTCGTCGAGTACCAGCAAGTACTCCACTTCATCGAGTAGTGGGACCTCGGGCTCCTCGGGCGGGTCGACCGGCGGATCGACGGGTTCGGGCGGGTCGACGCGGCGCAAGAAGGACATGTTCGACGACATGGACGAACTCGCCGGTGACTACGACGACCGCATCCGGGAGGCACGGGAGGCCGAGAGCCTCACACAGGAGGAACTCGCCAACCAACTCAACGAGAAGGCGAGTCTGATCCGCAAGCTCGAACGCGGCGACATCCTCCCGAGCGACGATGTCAAGGCCAAACTCGAGAAGAAACTCGAAATCACGCTCACCGAGGGCGCGGACGTCGACGACACTGAGTGGTCCAGCGGCTCCGGCCAGTCGATGACCCTCGGCGACGTGGTCGAACGGAAGGACTAACGCCGAATCGGGCCCGCAACCGGTTGCCTCGAAACTGAAGCTATTTGTCGGGGGCGACTCGTTGTATGGGTATGTTCATCTTAGTGAACCTCAAGGCGTATCCGTGTGATCCAATTGCCGTCGCCAACGCTGCCCACGAGGTAGCCGAAGAGTCCGGCGTCCGTATCGCCGTCTCGCCGCAGGCTTCCCAGATCAGCGCCGTCGCCGAGACCGGTGTCGAGACGTGGGCCCAGCACGTCTCGCCCAACCAGTACGGTAGCTTCACCGGAAGCACGCTCGCCGAGGCTGCTGCCGACGCCGGTGCGGTCGGCACGCTGATCAACCACTCCGAGAACCGTCTCAAACTCGCCGACATCGACGACTCGGTACAGGCAGCCGAGCGGGCCGGACTCGAAACCTGTGTCTGTGGGAACAACCCACGACAGATCGCCGCGGTCTCCGCGCTCGGCCCCGACTCGGTGGCCGTCGAGCCGCCGGAGCTCATCGGCGGCGACGACTCGGTTGCGACCGCCGACCCCGACATTGTCGAAGACGCCGTTGCGGCAGCCGAAGGCGTCGACGAGTCGGTTGAGGTCTACTGCGGCGCTGGCATCTCGACCGGCGAAGACGTGATCGCCGCCGAGGAACTCGGCGCGGAAGGCATCCTGCTTGCCAGCGGCGTCGCCAAAGCCGACGACCCGAAAGAGGCTCTCGAAGACCTCGTCTCCGGCCTCTAAACGGTCGATACCGGTCGACGAACAGCCCACTCAGCTCCCGATATTTTTAAAAACCGAACACGCCCTCGGAGTCGCTGGGCTCCTCGGGGGTCTCGCTGTCGCCGTCCCGCGGGTCGGCGATCGACTCGCGGAACGCGGCCTCGATCGATTGGACCATCGACGCAACCGCCTCGTCGTCGAGTTGGTAGGCGTAGGCTTCGCGGATCAGCTCCGGCACTGCGTAGGCATAGCGCCCGCGGCCGACGTGGCGGATCAGCTGGGCCTGTCGGAGCGGCCGGTTGCGGCTGTAGGCGAGCTGTTGGTCGTCGTCGCCGCCAGCGGCCTCGTGAGCGGTGCGTGGATCGCTCTCGCCTGCTTCGCGGTAGTGTCTGAGCATGCCCACAGAGTGATCGGGCAGCTCTTCGATCCGCTCGCGGAGTTCGTCGACGACCGCATCCCGCGTCCCGAGTTCGACCGCCTCGGCGAACTGCATGGCCTCCTCGGCGATCTCCTGGCGGGTGACGGTGCCGAACTCCGCTTCCTCTTTGGGAGTCGTTCGCTCGGCCTCGCTTGGGCCGCTGACCTGGCTCGGGTCGACCGGCCCGGGGTCGACCGGTGCACCCCCGGCCGAGCCGTTGAACGCCGCCTCGTCGTCGAGTGACTCGAAGCCCGTCCCGTCGTCTGTGTTGTCGGCTGGCTTGCCAGTCGACGCATCGTCGCTGTCGGCGAACGGCGAGACGCCATCCGGCCCGTCGAACACTCCCGAACGCAGCGCCTCGACCGGATCGGTCGGGATCTTCTCACCGTCGGCCGTTTCGGCCCTCTCGTCGGCCGACGCCGAACTTGCATCCGATTCCGACGTATCGGCCGTATCGGTGCCCAATGCTGCCATCGGGTCGTCGACCGCTGGCTCGTCGGTTGGTGTTGCTGGCTCGCTCGGTGTGGCCGGAGTATCGGGTGACTCACCCTCCCCGCGGCCGGGTTCGGCCTCGGCGATCAGCGGATCGAAACCAGGGTCGTCGCCTTCGGCTGTGTTTCGATCATCGGCCGACTCTTCGGCCGGGTAGTCGTCGATGTCCGCCTGCTCGGCTGGGCGATTGCGGTTTCGTCCCTGGCCGCCGCGGTGAGGAGCCTCTGACCGCTGGAGCAGCGCCTGGGCGAACTGGTCGGCCATCCGACTCAGATCGCGGGCCTCTTCGAGTTCCTGTTCTAACTGTTGGATTCTGGCTTCCTTCTTTTCCAACTCCTGTTTGAGGTCCGCGATCTCGCTCTCGCGGCGCTCCTTCTCGTCGGAGATTTCGGTGAGTTCGGAGACCAGATCGCCGCTGACCGATTTGAGTTCGGGGCGCTCGAAGTCTTCGAGGCCGGGGGTTGCCCCCGCGTCGAACGTTCGCTTGCGGTGGAACTGCACCCGCTGGATGTCGCTGGCCCAGTCAGCCACGAGGAACCCTTCGCCGTCGCCCATCTCCTCGATGGCGTCGGCGTACTCCGAGCCGAGAATCCGGCCGACGACCTTGGTGTCGTTGCGCCAGGTCAGGCGGTGCCAGACGAGCCAGTCACACTGGGTGATGAAGTCCTTTTTAACGTCTGCCGGGCGCTGGCTAATGCCGACGATCCCGAGGCCGTGTTTCCGGCCGCGCTTGCCGATCTTGATCAGCATTTTCCCTGCCTCGCCCATCCCACTTTGCTCGGGGATGTACTCGTGGCACTCCTCGATCACGACAAGGAACGGCTTTTTGAGTTTTTTCTCCTTTGCAAAGAGGTGCCGCGTCGTTTCGAGGACCAACTCGTCGGCGTCGTCATCGTCCAGGTAGCCCGAGACATCCAGAATGATCGGGATATTTTCCTCAAGCGCGAGGGACGCGATCTTCTCGGCGTGGTCGGCGGTGACCTGGATATCGCACTCGTCGTCCGCGCCGACGTGGAGGACTTCGTATTCTTCTTTGAGGCCGTAGTACTCGCCGTCGCTGTCGACAACGAGGACGGGGAAGTTGTTGTCAAGCAAGTTCTCCAACATCACCGAGACCGTATTCGACTTGCCGCTGCCGCTTTTACCGGTCACGAAGCCGCGGCCCGTCAGGATGTCGACAACCGGGAGGTCCACCGGGGTTCCGGCGGCGGTGTCGGGGGCCCCGCCCGGGCCCGAACTGACGTCCGCGACAGTAATCGTCTCTTCGTCACTCATTCAGTTACGTCAATAGATCGGCTACGGCCACATAGTTCCTACCCTCGACTCGTCGGCCAGCCGAACTGTTCTGCTGAACAGTCGAGCCAACGGCCAATACGAGTTACCCGGCGGTGATCGAACCCGGTACCGTGGCTGATCGAGCGAGCCTCAACACGAGTTTCGGCCGCTGGCTGTCGACAGGCGTATCGAGCGACTGGATACGGTTCGTGGCGCTTGCGGGGCTCTGTCTCGACGGGCTGACGACGTGGATCGTCCTCGGGGCCGCCAGCTACCGGGAGCTCAACCCACTTATAAACGGACTCTGGGACGGCCATCCGCTGTTGGTCGCGGGCTACTTCGGTGGCTTCGCCCTCGCCGTCGCGGCGTCGACACGCCGTCGCGGTCGGCTGTCGACGGCGGTGTCGGTCTACGTGGTCGTCGTGATGGGTATTTTCGGCGGCTTCAACAACCTCTCGCTGTTCGCCGTTGGCGCGCCCGCCCCGGTTGACTTCGTGGCCGCCACGGCAGGTCTCTCAGGAGTTACCGTCATCCAGTCGGTTATCCCGGCGTGTGGCCTGCTCTCCGCTGTCGGGATCGTTCGCCTGCGCCACGGTCCGATTCGATGGTGATGGAGAGTCACGACCACGGTCGACACAGCCACCAGTTAGCCGTTTGACCCTTTATAAAAACAGCACGGAGAGGTCGACGTCCTGCGGGGATGATCAGTCCGTCGTCGAGTCGTCGGCCTGGCCACCGTCGGTCTGGGCCGCCGCATCGTCACTCGTCCCGCCGTCGAGATCCGACCACGGGACGGAGTCGGTCGACGACGCCGTCTCCGTTTCTGCGACTTCTTCAGCCGCGAGCAGTGCCCCTCCCGCCCCGGATTCGGCAGCGGCTGGTGGCTTCTCGGACTGGGTCGGCGACCCGTTAGTAGCTGGTTCGGCCTCGACAACTGCCGTGGTCCGATCGGTGGTCGATTGCGGTGCTGTCGCATCCGTGTCACCGGCAGCTGCGACTTTTTCGGCAGCGTCGACAGCCGCCTGTCCTGCGGCCGACGAGTCATCAACCTCGAAGTCGTCGACGCTGTCGTGGAGTTCCTCGGCCGTTTGACTGAGTCGTTCAATGGTCATCGTGACCTCCGAGAGCGACGAGGCCTGTTCCTCGGAGGCCGCCGAGACGGTCGTCGCTTCGGCGGCGGTCTGCTGGCTGACGCTGGAGACCTCGTCGACCATCGAGACGACTTCCTCGGAGGAGGCCGCCTGATCGTCGGTCGCCCGGCTGATCTCGGTGATCCCCGTCTCTGCCTGTTCGATCGCCTCGGCGATCTCGTCGAACATCTCGACGGCGTTCTCGATCGTTTCCGCGCCGGTCTCGACCCGCTGGCTCATCTCCTCGATGTCGTCGACCGTCTCGCCGGTCGTCTCCTGGACCTCCTCGATCCGGGCCTCGATCTTCGTCGTGGCCTCGCCCGCCTCCTCGGCGAGCTGCTTGATTTCGGTGGCGACCACATTGAATCCCTCGCCCGCCTCGCCTGCACGGGCGGCTTCGATCGAGGCGTTGAGCGCCAGCAGGTTCGTCTGCTCGGCGATCGACGAGATCAGCTCGACGATCTCGCCGATCTGTTCCATCTGGGCGTCGAGGGCCTGGACCTGGTGGGAGGCGTCTTCGGCTTCGGCCTCGATGGCCTCGATTTCGGCAGTCGCCTCGGCGGCGTACTCCCGGCCCTCCTGGCCGCGGTCGACCGCGCTCCCGGCAGTCGCCGAGACTTCCTCGGCAGAGGAGGCGACCTCCTCGACAGTCGCGGACATATCGGACATCTCACCAGCCACTGTCTGGAGATCGTCGCTCTGTTTGTCCGCACCGTGTGAAATCTCGACGACCGATTCGGCGACGTCCTCGCTGGCGGCCTCGATCTCCTCGGCACTGGCGGCGACCTGCTGGCTGGAGTTGGCGACCTCGTCGGCGATCGACTGGACCGTCTCAATGCTGGCACGGAGCCGGTCGACGCCCTCGCCGAAGTCAGAAAGCACGCGCCCGTAGTCGCCAGGGTAGTCAGTATCGATCTGTTGATCAAGGCGGCCCTGTTTGAGCCCGTCGCTGGCCGCGGAGATCTGCCCGAAGCTCGCCGACAGCCGGTCGGTGCCGCGCTGGAAGTCTTCGAGGACCGCCCCGTATTGGCCAGGCCGGTCGGCGTCGACCGTCCGGTCGAGGTCACCTTCGCGTAGCGCGTGGCTGGCGGCCTCGATCTCGTCGAAACTCCCCGTCAGCTCGTCGACACCGCCGTCGAGTCGCTGCATGATCTCGCCGTAGCTGCCGGGGTAGTCGGTGTCGATCTCCTGGTCGAGTTTTCCAGCCTGCAGGTTCCCGCTGACGACCGAGAGATCGTCGACGACGCCTATCAGGTTCCGCTGCATCTCCCCGAAGGCGTCGACCATCTGCCCGATCTCATCGTCCATTTCGCGGCTGTCGATCTCGGTGTCGAGCCGCCCCTCACTGATCGCGGTTGCGGACGCCGAGAGCTGTTTCAGCGGCGGCGTGATGTGTCTGTTGAGCACGACCCCGATCCCGATGGCCGAAACGAAGGCGATGACGGTGAGTCCGAGTAGCTCCATCTGGGTCGACTGGGTCGTCGCATCGGCGAGGGCGATCTGCTCGTCCATGTTGGCCTCAGCTGTCGATTCGAGCGTGTGGGCCTGGCCTTCCATCTCGGTTCGGAGCGCGTTCATTTCGGTCAGCGTTGCGGCCGCGAGCTCCTCGTCGCCAGCGGCTTTCGCTTCGAAGTAGGTGTCGCCGAGTTCGTCGTACTCGGCGTGGGTCGCTCGCAGCGCTTCGAGTTGGGCAACGGCCTCACCGGTCGGTTCCATCGCCGCGGCTTCCGTTTCGAAACCCTCGGTCGCAGCATCGTAAGCCTCACGCGCGCCCGGCTCGCCCAGCTGGGCCGAAAGCACCGCGACCTGTTGTTGTTCGATGCCCACGAGCATCTCGGCGGCGTGGCCCGTGTTCTGGCCCTCCGTACCGATAACGTGGGCCTCGTGGTCGAGTTCGGCGACACTCATGTAGCCCACCGCCCCCGTCGTGGCCACCAACAGCGCCACGATCAGGAACGATACGATCAGTTTCGGCCGCAGATTCAGTCTATCGATGCCGAGCGTGTTTGTGAGTCCCATATGTAACTCATCACAACAATCCCGGTTCAAACGGCAGGATAACCAGTTAGTATCATCGATAGTCCAGATACTAGGTGTTTAGCCCCTCGTTCTCAGCCGTGAGATTCGGCTGTAACTCGAAGATGGCTCCGAGCAGCGTCCGGTGGGCAGCCTGCAGATGGTTGTAGACGGTCGGGCTCGAAATCCCGAAGCTCTCGGCGAGTGCTTCCCCGGTCACCCTCCGAGGTGTCTCGTAATAGCCGCCGTGGTAGGCCGCAGTGAGGATTTCGTGCTGGCGGTCGGTCAGCAGTTCGACCGCGGTGGTCGTCTCGATGGCATCGGGTTCGGTCGTCTGTCGCTGGGCCAGCAGTTCGATCTCCGGATACCGCGATAGCAGCGACGCGATCAGCGGCCGTTTGGCTGCCTGCTCCGGTGCCGCGACCCGAACGGTGGTCCCCGACGGCTCGGAGACCGATCCGACGAGTCGGCCCCCGTGTTTGGCGACGACCGACGCGAGAAACGGTTTTTTGACCGTCAGACTCAGCTGTCCGTTGCCAGCCGTGCCGAACGTTTCGGCCGCGAGCACGCCCGCGCTGGCGGCCGCCTTGCTCCGAACCGCTTCGCTGTCGCCTTCCAGGACCGTCACGAGGATCCGCATCGTCTCGTCGGTGGTTTCGGCGACCGTATCGAACCGAATCCGACTGCCGGTCGCCGTCGCCAGTCGCTGGAGAGGGTAGGTCGACCCGCCGAGTCTGAACTCGCGTTCGACGTACCCCGCCCCCGCCTCAGCATACCGGTGATCGAGGATCCTGGAGTAGGTCACCGCCAGCGAGGCGACGTTCTCCAGGAGGTTGGCGTGCAGTTGGTCGAAGCCGTCTTCGCGTCTGGAGTAGACCGACAGCACGCCGTACAGCACGTCATCGTAGACCAGCGGGACGCTGTAGGCCGATCCGTAGCCGACCGACAACGCGGCTTTCGCCCACGGCTCGTCAAGTACCCGCGCGGCGATGGCGGACACGCTGACCGTCGTTCGGTCGGTCGCGGCGCGTCCGGCGGGCAGTCGGCTCGCATCGTCGGCCGCGATCGAATCGAGATACTCCTCGCCGTCGCCAGCCCACTCGGTGGGCTCGATGTCTGCGGCCCGTCCGTTCGGCCGCCCGATCCACGCGAAGTCGACGGTATCGAGATCGAGCACCCCCGCACAGACGGCGCGTTCGATAGCCGCCTCGCTGTCACTGTCGGCGACCTGAGAGTGGATCGCCCGGAGGGCATCGAGGCTGTCGGTCAGTGCCTCGATAGTCGACTGGTGGGTCGATAGCTCGGTGGAGATCTCACTGCGTCGCTGATCGCTCCGGAGCTGTTGGAAGGCCGCCTCGGCGTTGGCGGCCGCCACCTCGATGAGTTCCACGTCGACCGAGTCGATCTCGCTGTGGTCGGTGTCGAAGGCGACGACCACACCGAAATCCCCGATGGGAACCACGAGTGCCTGCTGGACCGGCTCGTCGGCCGGCCCCGCGACGTGCGGGAGGTACTCGCCGTCGAAGACGGTTGACTCGCCCTGTTGGTAGGCCTGCCAGATTGGGTTGGGTCCGGGCGCGACCGATCCCAGCGCAGTGGGGCTGTCGGTGGCCCCCGAGGAGGCGGCTGCAGGGGTAAGCTCGCCGCTGTCTTCGTCGAACTGTTTGACGCTGACGTAGCCGAAGGCGAAGGCTCGGTCGATGAACTCGACGAGGAACGCGGCGATATCGCGTGCCGACTCGGACGGGTAGAACGCCCGTGTCGAGGTGTGAAGCTCGCCGAGCACGCGCTCGCGCTTCTGGAGTGCCTGCTTACGCCTGACCCGTTCGGTGACGTCCTGTTGGAACCCGACGTAGTTGACGAGTTCGCCCGTCTCGTCGTGGACGGGCGCGATTTCGAGCTGGTTCCAGAACGCCGCGCCGTCCTTGCGGTAGTTTCGGAGCTCCATCGAGACGTCGTCCTCGTTGGCGATCTCGGCGCGCAACGCCGCCACCGTCTCCGGTTGGGTGTCGGCTCCCTGTAGGAACCGACAGTTTCGGCCGAGAGTCTCCTCAGGTGTGTAGCCGGTGATCTCGGCGAACTTCGCGTTCACATACACAATCGGATTGTCGGCCTGCGTGGGGTCGGTGATCGCGACCCCGACCGGCGCTTCGTCGAGTGCACGGCTCTTGCCCAACAGTTCGTGTTCCCGCTGTTTCCGCTCGGTGATATCCTGGAACGCGCCGTGGACCCCGACGATCTCGCCGTCCTCGCGCCATGGGTTGCCCATCGTCCGAACCCACCGCACCTCGTCGGCCGTGGTAACGATTCGACACTCCAGGTCGTACGGCTCGCCCTCGGTGGTGAGCCGCCGATAGGCCTCCTGGACCGTCTCGCGGTCCTCTGGGTGGTAAAAGGCGATGGCGTCGTCGACCGAGACCGCCGTCCCGGGGTTTAGCCCGTGGATGCGGTAGATCTCGTCGGTCCACCGCAGGGTCTCGGACCGCAGATCGACCTCCCAGCCACCGATGTCGGCGATAGCCTGGATGTTTCGGAGGAAATCCCGGTGTCGGCGGAGGTCGGCCTTGCGTTTCTGTTGCTTGGTGACGGCCCAATCGGCCATCACGTACTCGCCGGTGTCGTCACTCCCCTCGGCCTCCGTGTGGTCGGCCTCGTCGGGTCGGTCGACCCTCTCGCTTTGGCGGGCGGCGTTCTGTTCGGCCCGCCGGGCCCTGACTGCGTGGTCGATCCGATTGGCAAGCAGCGTGTACTCGGCCGCGCCGCCCTGCCGGAGACAGTCGGTCGCCCCGGCGGCGAGTGCCTCGCTGGCAACAGCATCGAGCGGTCGCTCGGTAAACAGCACGACCGGGAGATCCGGAACCTGCTCACGAACGGCCGCGAGCAGGTCGATGCCGCTCATCCCGTCGAGGCTGTCCCCCGCGACGATGCAGTCGGGAGGCCGATCCGCGATCCTCGCAAGGGCCTCGTCGGCGGTCGACGCCGACTCGATGCTGAATCTCTCGTCCCAGCGAGTAAGTGCTACCGCAGTCGGCTCCGTCACCGCCGGGGCGTCGACATGGAAAACCCGAACAGATGTCTCGGATATATTGTTCATTCTTTATATGTTTCTGGTGGAGTAATAACCGTTTGTACGATTGCTTATCGCTGAGAGCCGCTTGAGTGGTCGGCCATCGTGGCCTCAGCAGCGGTAATTTTGTGCCGATCGACACCGACGTTTGGACCGATGCCGACCGTCTACGTCACCGCGCCCGAATCGACCGCCGCCGAACTCGCCGAAACGCTCGTCGACGAACGGCTCGCAGCCTGTGTCAACGCTGTCGACTGTCAGTCGACCTATCGCTGGGAGGGCGAGGTCACGACTGACGCCGAGACGATCCTGCTGATCAAGACGACTGCGGAGAGTTACGACCGGCTGGTCGACCGGATCGAGGAGCTCCATCCCTACGAGGTGCCGTGTATCGAGCGGTTCGACGAGGCGGAGGTGGCCGACAGTTTCGGTGCGTGGATCTCCGAGTCGGTCGACTGAGTCCGTTTATATGGGCCGTCGACCGACTATCGGATCTCGATGGCAGTCATCGTGCCGAGTTTGTTCGCGATATCGTCGGCGAGCCCCTCGCTCGTCACGCGCCACGTCCAGTTGCCCTCGAGGGTGCCGGGCGTGTTGAACCGCGCGTGGCTGTCGAGGCCGAGTAGGTCCTGCACCGTCGTAAACGCGAGGACGGCGTCGGACCGCCAGACGGCCTCGATCATCGACCAGTTGATCTCGCTGCCGTCAACGCCCAGATTGTAGTGCAGGCACTCCCGCTGGCGGTCCGACATCGAGCCGTAGTAGCCTGCGAAGGTGTCGGTGTCGTGGGTCGAGGTGTAGGCAACCGCGTTCTTGGGGTAGTTCATCGGCTGGTGTTCGTTGCCGCCCTGACACCAGTCGGCGTACTGCGGAACCCGCATGCCGGGGAACTCGAAGCGGTCCATCAACGCCTGCAGTTCGGCGTCGGGAAAGCCGAGATCCTCCGCGATGAAGGGGAGGTCGCCGAGTTGGTCGCGGATCGACTCAAAGAAGTCCGCGCCGGGGCCGTCGCGCCACTCGCCGTCGGCCGGTGAGTCCGACTCGAAGGGGATCGCCCAGTATTCGAGGAAGCCCTGGAAGTGGTCCAGTCGGGTAATATCTACTTGCTCGAACAGCCGACCCAGCCGTCGACCCCACCAGTCGTAGTCGTTGTCGGCCAGCCGATCCCAGTCATAGAGGGGGTTCCCCCACCGCTGGCCGTCGTCGCCGGGGTTCGGCGGCACGCCAGCGACGGCCGTCGGTCGGTTCTGGTCGTCGAGCTGAAACGCCTCGGGACTTGACCAGACATCAGCGCTATCGAGGCCGACGTAGATCGGCACGTCACCGACGAGCTTGATGCCCGCCTCCTCGGCATCGTTTTTGAATGCTTGCCACTGCTTGTCGAACCAGTACTGGAGGAGCGTCCGGTACTCGACTTCCTCGCTGAGTTCCTCGCGGGCCGATTCGAGCGCGTCGGGATCGCGGGTTCGGATCGGCTCGGGCCAGTCGACCCACGCGACGCCCTCGTGTTTCCGCTTGAGGGCGCGGAACAGCGCGTAGTCGTCGACCCACGATTCGTCGGCGCGGAACTCGTTGAGGGCCGCCCGATCCTCGTCGGTTGCGGTCTCACGGAACCGTTCGTGGGCGGTGCGGAGTGTGTCGCGTTTGTATTCGCCGACAGCCTCGTAGTCGACCGAATGCTCGTCGAAGTCAGGAACCGGTTGGAGGTCATCCTGCGTGAGCCAGCCGTCGTCGACCAGCCGGTCGAGGCTGATCAGTAGGGGATTCCCCGCGAACGCCGAAAACGACTGGTACGGCGAGTTGCCGTGGGCCGAGGAGGTCGGCCCAAGCGGGCAGAACTGCCAGTAGGCCTGTTCGGCCTCCTGGAGGAACGACAGGAACTCGCGTGCGCCCGCGCCGAGGTCGCCGATGCCGTGTGGCCCCGGCAGTGAGGTGAGGTGTAGGAAGACACCGCTTGCTCTATCGAATCGCATACTGACCCTCTCGGCATCCGGGCTGTCAAACGTTGCGGTATTCCGCCTGAGAAACTGGTTGTGGGTTGTCGACGGAGCTGACGGCTTAGGCTTCGTCGCTCATCCCGCCGAAAACGGCGTCCGCATCGGCCGGCACGTCGAAGTCGTGGTAGTGTTCGCCCTTCACGTCCGAGAGGATGTTGAGCGCCGCCGCTGCGCCATCGCCCGAAGAGATAACGGCCTGCCACTCCTCGGCTCGTACCATCGCGCCCGTCGCGTAGACGTTCTCGATGCTGGTCTGCATCGAGAGGTCGACGTCGACGGTGTCGTCGTCATCGAACGCACAGCCGAGGTCTTCGGCGATGTCACGGTTGGCTCCGGTTGCGAGGACGACGTAGTCCGAGTCGTAGCTGCCGTCGGCGGTCTCGACGACGAACCCGTCGTCGGTCTCGACGATCGACTCGACGGCCTCGCCCTGGTGGCGATCGACGCCGAAACTGTCGACCTGGTTTCTGGCCGTCTCCATGAACGCCGAGCCGTCCTGTGAGCCGACGCCGAGATAATTGAACAGGTGGGCTTTGTGCATCCACGTCCCGTCGGTGTCGAACACACGCGTCTCAAGGCCGTTTTTCTGGATAAAAAGCGCTGCACTGAGTCCGGCGGGACCGCCACCGACGATACTGACCGTTGTCTGGGATTGCTCGCTCATCGTCGTCTCGGTATTTAAGCGCCGTCGATATAAGAGGCGGTGCTCCTCGGTGGTGTAGAACTGAAACGTCCCCCCGGCCACGAATGGTAGCCGGGCGAACGCAAAACCGAACCGACCCGGGCAAAGTCGGTCGGTTGAAGCCTGATAATCCGGGCAAGGGTCATCAGGCGGATCGATCGGTCGTCCGGGCAAGGCGACCAATCAGTTGCCGGTTTGTCAGAGGCACCCCGGCGTCTATACAAGCGGCGGGTTTCATCTTTACCTCATTGCTTGACGGGGACCGTCACCCTCTGACCAACGCTTATATATGTGGCGGTTATTTATATGACGTATGTCGGACGAAGGCAGAACTGTCACTGGTGGTGAGTGATGACACAATGGGTAGGATCGATGCAGACGAACTGATTCGGCTGCTCACCCGACGGGAGCAGCTCCTGCGCGGCGTCGGCATGGCCGGGGTCGGCAAGCGCGAGCTCGTCGACCGGCTGTCGGTCTCCCGATCGACCGTCGACCGTGGGATTCGGGAGCTCGAATCCGCCGGGCTGTTGGCTCGCTCGGCCGAAGGCTACTGTCGGACCCTGTTCGGCGAGCTACTGCTGTCGGAGTACGATAGCTTCGCCACGACTGCCGAGACGCTCTGTGGCGGCCAGTCGCTGCTGGCCGATCTCCCCCCTGGATTCGATCTCGATCCCGTCCTGTTGGAGGATGCGACCGTCGTCACCGCCAGCCAGTATGCGCCCCATCAGCCCGTCTCGGCACTCTGTTCGGTACTGGGCGAAGCCCGCTGGGTGCAGACCGTCTTCCCGGCGGTGTTTCCACAGGTCCTCGACGAGTGGCTCTCGCTGTGCGACGAAGAGATTATCCGTGCCGATATCGTGCTGACCGAGCCGGTCGTCGCGGAACTCGTCGGCACCCACACCGACACGCTCCAACAGCTCCTGGAGGACTCGTGTCTTTCACTCCATCAGGTCGACGACGGGCCGAGCTACGGGCTGGTGATCGCCGAGTCGGAGTCGACAGCCACGGCGGGCGTGGTCGTGATGGACGACCGTGGCGGCGCACGAGCCTTTATCGAAACCGACGCCGAGGCGGCAGTCTCGTGGGTGCGAGAACGGATCAACGACCAACTGATGCAGTCGACGCCGCTGTCCGAGCAGTCGCCGATCGAGTCGTAAGCGACTGCACTGCAGCCTCGACCTGTTTGAACTGCCTTTGATCGTGGTAGATCCTGACAGGATAGTTGGTCGCACACCACTCGCGCTGTCGCCGAACTGTCAGACAAGTGGCGGTCGACCACGAAAACTTATTATCAACACACCCAACCGTAGCCGCATGGACGGGACCCCACAGGAGATTACGACCCTCGTCGGACGCGAAGTCTATTCGAACAACGGTGTCTTCGTCGGTGAAGTCGAAGACGTCCAGCTCAACCTCGACCAGGAAGCCGTCACCGGATTGGCGGTCGGCCAACTCAACGCCGAACTGTTTTCCGAGACCGTGTCGCCCGGCGAGGGCGTCATCATTCCCTATCGGTGGGTCCGCGCGGTCGGCGACGTGATCCTCATCAACGACGTGATCGAGCGACTCAAACAGCCTGAGGATGTCGAAGAGGCAGTCGTTTAGGACCCGTTCGTACTCTCGCCGCTCTCGACACCCATCGCCTCGAAGAGCTTTCTGCGAACCGCCTCCTCGGTCAACTGCAGCAGCGTATCCCGGTTGTCCTCGCTGGTCTCGATTCCGGTGAAGATGCCGAGTTCGACCTCGACGCTGCCCTGTTTGGAGTGACCGACAACCTCGCCGATGTCGTCGAACCCGTTTTTCAACACGCTGCCGATGTTGATCCGGATGTCCTTCGACCGCGCGGCGACGATGATCTCGTTGTCGACGATCCCGAAGACTGCGGTCGTCGTGATCCCCTCCAGATCCAGGAGGTACTGAGCAGCCTGTTCGAGCGCGTCCCGGTCCCGGATGAAGCCAGCGGTCGAAAACAGATGGCTCCCCTGGACCTCGCGGTTCTGAATCGCCTCCGCCAGCACGTCGAGCGTCTCGGGCGACATCGAGGGTGATTCGACCTGTTCGAGGGTGTCGTGGTTGGCGAAGGGGTGGAGATACGCCGCCGCAGTGAGATCGGCGGGTGTCGTATCCCGCTTGAAGTCGAGGGTTTCGGCCCGAATCCCGTATAAGAGGGCGGTGGCAACAGTCTCGCTCGGCGAGAGGTCGAACTCCTGGAGATATTTCGTTAGGATCGTCGATGTCGAGGAGACGTTCGTTCGAATATCGACGAACTCGGCGTCGATCTCCTCGTCGGGCTCATAGTGGTCGATGAGGATGTCGACGTCCATTCCCACGGAGCCCTCGTCGGATTTCATGTTGTCGACCAGGGCGAACCGCTCGTAGTCGCCCATATCGAGGGCCTCCTCGCGGGACAGCAGTTCGATCCCGAGCAGATTGACGAACGCGCGGTTCTCCTGGTGGCCGATGTCGCCGTCGTAGAGGATGTCCGCGTCGACGCCGAACTCCTCGGCGATCGCCTGCAGGGCGGTCGCGCTGGCGATCGAATCCGGGTCGGGGTTGTCCTGTGTGAGGATGGCGAGTCGGCCCGAGGTCGTATCGAGAATGTCGGCGAGCTGTCTGGCCTTGTACTGGAGTTCGCCGGATTCCAGACTCCGGAGAGCGGATTCGGCGATGACCGTCGACGGATTGACGACGACATCCGAGCCGAGATTCCGGAGCTCCTCCTCGGTTACGGGGTCGGAGGCCCGAACGACGACGTACTGATTGCTGCCGCGGTCACGGATCGCCGAGACGGCGGCCTTGCTGGCCTCGACATCCGACGCGAGGACGAGAATGATATCCCGGTCGGCGACGACCTCCGCGACATCGGGATCGCTGATGTCCTGGACCTGAGCGTTGAGATCCTGATCCCGCAGGGCCTCGACACGGCTTTCGTCCTTGTCGAGGATGAGCACGTCGTTGCCCTCGTCGTCCAACTCTTCGGCGACCGCGTGGCCGACGCTGCCACAGCCAAGAATCGCATAGGTAGATCGTGACGAACCGATAGCGCCAGCACTCATTGATACCCGAAATCGGAGAGGGTACCACTTAACGCCATCCGTTTCCACACAAAAGCTAATCCGAGAGACATTTTTCCGTTGTCGGCCGGTCAGTCGACGTATTCGGGTCGCTCGGCGTACGGAATCGGATCGCGGACGCCGACCCGCTGGAAGGCCTGGAGCCGGAATGCACAGGCGTCGCAGGTGCCGCACGCAGGCTCCTCGTCGCGGTAACAGCTCCAGGTGTGTTCGAACGGCACCTCGAGGTCGAGGCCGCGTTCGGCGATCTCGGTCTTGCTCGACTCGACGAATGGCACCTCGATGCTGATCTCCGTTTCCGGTTTCGTCCCCACCTCAACCATCGACTCGAAGGCCTCGAAGAATTCGGGTCGACAGTCGGGATAGCCGGAGAAATCCTCGCTGTGCGCACCGACGAAGACGGCCTCACAGCCGTTGGTCTCGGCGTAGGAAACTGCCATCGACAGCAGGTTCGCGTTGCGGAACGGGACGTAGGTGTCGGGTATCTCCTCGCTGTCGAGGTCTGCGTCGTCGACCGCGATTTCGTCGTCGGTCAGTGCCGAGCCGCCGATCTCCTGGAGATGATCGGTCTCGATGTGGAGGAAGTCCGCCGCGCCAACGATCTCGGCCAACTCGCGGGCGCAGTCGTACTCTTTGGTCTCGGTACGCTGGCCGTAGGAGGTATGCAAAAAGTACAGTTCGTAGCCGCGCTCGCGGGCCTCGTAGGCGGTTGTCGCGCTGTCCATCCCGCCGGAGAGAAGGACGACGGCGCGTTTGGTCGGCTGGTCGCCAGTCGGTTCGTCGGCAGTGTCGGTCGTCGATGGGTTCTGTGTGGATTCTGTCATGGTTAGGTTTCGGGGGCGTCGTTCCAGAGGTCGACGTGAAGCCGTGGCGTATACCGGTAGCCCGACTCAACCGCCACCTCGGCGACTTCTTGCCGGGTTTCGGCCAGTTGCTCGCGGGTCTGTCCCTCTGGCATCAACAGCACGTCGGTGTCTGCGATTTCGGTCTCGGTTTCGGCGCGAAGGTCGGCGATCAAGTTCTCGATTTCGGGCAGGTCATCGCGGCCCGTGAGGACGAACTTGAGTTGGAAGCCGAACCGCCCTATGAGCGCGGGCAGCACCTCGTGGTCGATCCGGTTGGCCTCGTGGCGCTGCTGCCAGTCGTCGACCGCGTCATCGGATTCGACAGCGTCGCTGCCTGCTGGTGGTCGCTCCGGTGTCGGTGTCGAGGAGGCGAGTTTCGGGCTGATACTGGCGAGATCGATCGGGGTTCCAGGAGGCGGCGCAATCGTCCCGTTCGTTTCGACGGTGATGTGGTAGCCGCGGTTGGCGAGCCGATTAATAAGGGCTATCGACTCCTCGTGAATCAGCGGTTCGCCGCCTGTGAGGACGACATGATCGGCGTCGAACTCCGAGACGGCGTCGACGATCTCGTCGAGATCCATCCAGGCGTGGGTCGGCTCCCAGGAGGTGTGGTACGAATCGCAGAACCAACACCGGAGGTTGCAGCCGCTGGTCCGGATGAAGATGCTCGGCACGCCCGCGAGGACGCCCTCGCCTTGGAGGGATTCGAACAGTTCGTTGATCGGGAGCGCCGGGCCATCGCTATCGGACGGTGACTCCTGTTTGAGACTGGGTTCGGAGCTAACTGGCATCTTATTGGCAACTGCTGAGTTCGGCCGTTTCGCTCACGTCGACCGAGACATCAGTAACGGTGTCGGGGAGTTCCGCGCGGAGTTCGGCTTCCAGGACGACGGCCATCACCTCCGCGGTCGGTGGGGCCTCCAGGACGACCACCGCATCGCCGTCGCCAGCGTCCTCGAAGGCCTCAATCAGTGGGTCGCCCTCTTCCAGCAGAAAACGGTGGTCCCAGCAGTCGATAATATCGGTCACGTCGCCCTTGTCGGCGACCCACCCCTCTTCTGTGAGTTCGCCGGAGACCGCCACCGAAATCTCGTAGTTGTGGCCGTGTGGGCGGCTGCATTTGCCGTCATGGTGGAGAATACGGTGGCCGGAGCTGATCCGGATCGGCCGGTCGCGGCCGACGTGGATCGTCCGCACGCCCGCCTGCGAGACAAGAGAGTGTTCCTGAGAGACTCGTTGAGGCATACTGCGAGATTACCGAGTCGAGTATATAAATCCCGCTGGCTGGCGGTCGACGGCCGAAGAGTCAACCGCCGCGACGGTGAACGGTCGGTATGAGCGATCACGACGACGCTTCAGAGACGGTTCGGGTGGTCGTTGTCGACGGCGAAGACGAAACCGAACTCACAGTCGAGCGCGGGCGGGTGCTTCGGGACGTGCTCCTGGAGGCCGACCGCTCGCCGTACAGTCGACTGACCGAGCGGGCCAACTGCGGCGGCCGCGGGCTGTGTGCAACGTGTGGGGTTCGGGTCGGTGAAGGGGTTGAAGCGGAGCACTGGCACGACAAACTGGCCGAGCGGTTCGGCTATCCGCGATTGTCGTGTCGGATCGAAGTCGACCGGGATCTGCGTGTGGAGTTGGTAGAGAAGGTGGTGTGGGGGAGTCGACAGCCTGACGGATCACGCTGAAACCCGGGTAAAACAGAGTAACATAATCGGAGCTATCTCAATATAATCTAATCGGAATCCTGTCCTGCCTTCTTTGGCTGGTCATTTTTATCGAGATATCGCTCTAAGTTCTCAGAGTCGAAACTCAGATAGACGGAATCAGGTCGGAAATGGCTAATTATTCCAAGTACTGTTGAGGGTAGGAACACCAACAGACCGATGGCAAGTAGAGGCCATAGACCCTGCAGATATGCGATTGAGCCTGCAGTCACAGAATCGATAACGCTCAACCCGAAGAAACAGACAGTCACTACTGCAGAAGCCGTTGAAATTGTCAACAGCCAAAAGCACTCTCCACTCGTGCGCTTCGATTCGGTACTAATGGCTCCGAGATATTTTCGAAACTCCCTATCATCGAACTCTCCTCTGAGATAATTCTCGAAAACGGTCAGTTCAGGATTTAACGACGCTCGAGAACTCATGAATGCACTCGTCGCGGCACCTGCAGATAGTAGCCAAAAGACCGCGCCACCGAGCGTATAGAGGTTTATTATGAATATCTCATACTGATTAAGTCCTCGAAGTTGAAAGAGGACTGGAGCGGCGACCAAGATACTGGCTATGAGGAGGTCAATTTGTAGTAGCTTGAGAGCGTGACTTGCCTGTTCAGTTTTCCGTGTCTGATTATGGTTCAGATAGAGATGTGCTTCGTCTCCAATTTCAGGAAAGAGTTGGTCGTCAGTTGAGCTATCTGTCATACCCATGTCTCTACCACGTTCTCGGATTATTCTTTGGGAGTTGTAGAAATTGAGCTATCTCTCACTCCTCGTCACCACTCGGGTCGGAGAGATATTCTTACTGCTCACTTCGTTCGCAGAGAGAAATCCGCTCTCCCCGAATTGAACTCGCCGAGACAGTCCGGGCGTGCGGCTCGCTCCGCTCGCCGGTCCGGGCTGTGACTCGTCTGCTCAATTCGGGTCGGCCGTCCCTCACACTCAACACAGGCGTTCGCTGTCGCTCACTGTGTTGAGGTTCAGTCCGCCCTCCCCGAATTGAACGGGGGACAAGTCGATCTACAGTCGACTGCTCTACCAGGCTGAGCTAAGGGCGGGCTACCTCACAATAACTGCCCATCCATGTTTAAGAATTCTCATTTCCGCGCCCACCGAGACGCCCTCCCACGATTGCCAGCCGTCGACCTTTAGCCCCCACCGTCCCCACAGCCGCCATGGGCGAGGAGCGAGAGCCACGACAGGCGACCTTCGGCAGCGACGGCGAACTCGACACCGACCGCGACCCCGAGGCCGACACTGACAACGACTTCGGCGATCCCAAGGAAGCAAACGAGACCGACGGCGGCTACAACCGCTATGCCGTCTCCAGCCTGCTCCAGAAGGCGGTCCGCCGCTCCGACGAGGAGGTCGCCGCGTGGGCCGCCTGGGAACTCGCCCGCTCGGGATACGCCTGGAACCTCTGGGACCGACTCAACCTCTACGTCGTTGAGGACCTCCAGGCGGGCCACGAGGTCGCGCTTACCATCGAGCGCTACGAGGAGCTGGCGACCAAGCGGTGGGACGAAGCCAGTTGGAAAGGTCGACTCTGCGCGATCCACGCCGCGCTGGCCGCGGCCCGCGCGCCCTCCACCCGCGAAGCGTCCAACGCCGACGAGTACTTCCGCAAGGTCGCCGACGTGCGCGCCGAGGCCAGAGCCGAGGGTGAGGAGCCTGCGGTCGACTTCCCGGCGGGCGACCTCGAACCCGGCGACAAGTACGACGCCATTTTTGACGGCCACACCGGCGAAGGCTCGCGCCTCGGCCGCGGCAAACGCTTTTTCAAGACTCACGGCGCACGCGTCGGCCCGGAAGGCGAGGACGACCAGAGCGCGCGATGGCAGCGACTGAGTATGGTCTTAGACGAGATCGAGTTCAGCGAGGAGGCGATCAGCCACGCAATCGAGCCGGTCGACGCCGAGTCGCCGTGGGACGAACCCGACGAGGTCGACTAACCAACCACGACGAACAGTACCAGTGCGGCACCGAACAGTACCACCGCAATGAGTCCTGCAAGTTCGAACCACTCATCCGGGGCCGGTTCGTCGGGGTCGTCGATCGGTTGCGGATGCATCCAGTATAAGCCCACAATGCCACCGTGAACGACGGTAACGATACTGTAGCTGAGGTCTACTGCCCCACCAGCGAGAATCGGTTGGACGGCGAGCAGACCGAACAGAGCCCCGAGGGTCGCCCAAATCAGACTGAAAACGAGCGACGTTTCATTAACACTGTTTGATTGTTTTTATTACATAAGTAGGTCGGCGCTCGAAGCAATTGTCGACGGCTACCTAGCGTATTCAGGACACGACTCGGCGACCGCAAACGGCTAATGAGTCGCTCACACAGAGGTGAGTATGTTATTCACACCGGGACCGACCGCGGTCCCACCCGAAGTCCGAAAGGCGATGGCCGAACCGCAACCGAACTCCGCGGTCCAATCCGAATTTGCCGACCGGTACGACCGACTCTGTGTGAACCTCCAGGAGGTCTACGACACAGACCACGACGTGATCGTCCCCGGTGGCGAGGGCATCCTCGGCTTGGAGGCCGCCATCGCCTCGCTGGTCGCGCCGGGCGACCGCGTGCTCTGTATCTCGAACGGCCTCTACGGTGACGGATTCGCCGACTTCGTCGACTCCTACAACGGCGAGCCCGAACTCGTCTCCGCACCCTACGACGAGGGGTACGACCTCGATGCCATCGAGGCCACCCTCGCTGAAGCCGACGAGTCGGACGACCCGTTCCTCGCCGCGACGCTGGTCCACTGTGAGACGCCCACAGGCACGCTCAACGATCTCGGACCGGTGTTGGATCTCCTAGAGGAGTACGACGTACTGAGCATCGTCGATGCTGTTTCCTCGCTCGGCGGCACCCCTGTCCCGACCGACCGGATCGACGTCTGTCTCGGGGCCTCCCAGAAGGTCTTTAGCGCGCCGCCCGGCCTGACGACCGCCGCCATCAGTGACCGGGCGTGGGAGGTGATGGAATCCCGCGAACCGACCAGCTTATATACCAATTTGCTCCCGTGGCGCGACGTGTCGGATGGGTTCCCGTATACGCATTTGGATGCGAACGTCGCCGCTCTCGACACTGCCGTCTCGCGGTTGGTCGACGAAGGCAACAACGCCGTATACAACCGCCACGAGCGGGCCGCCGAGCGCTGCCGCGAGCGCGGGGCCGAACTCGGTCTGGATCTCTACCCTGACGAAACCCGTCGCTCGCCGACAGTCACGGCGTTCCACGTTCCCGGCGAGGCCGAGCGAATCCAACAGCGCGTCGAGGCCGAACACGATATCGTCCTCGCAACGAGCCTCGGCGATCTCGCCGCCGATATCCTGCGCGTTGGGCATATGGGCTACAATGCGGATGTCGAGAAAGTCGACCGCGTGATGGACGCGATCGGGGCCGTCCTGGACTGACGACGGACTCGGCAGCCGACCGCGAGTTGGAACTAACGGGCACACAGCGACCGCTCGGCGTTCGTAATGGAACCGACTCCGGTAATACCGTTGACACGGTTTTACCGGTTTTCTAACTTTAAAGCTCGAAAGAAGACGTTCGTTTTGATATGTTGTGTTCTGTAGTCTGTATCTAGATTAAATTATGAAATAATTTTATGTACACGCATCCAGACATGAGGGATGTAGGTTGGTATCAATGCCCGAAATAGCATTCGAAGTCGACGTAGACAGTCCTCCAAGCGAACAGCCCGACGCCAAGCCGTTCAACCGCTGGCATCCGGACATTCCGGCGGTCGCCGAGGCTGACCCCGGCGAGACGATGCGACTGGAGGCCCTCGACTGGACCGGCGGACAGATCAGCGACGACGACAACGCCAACGACGTCAGAGACGTCGACCTCAGTCAGGTTCACTATCTGGCTGGGCCCGTCCACGTCAACGGCGCGGAGCCCGGCGACCTGCTCAAAGTCGAGTTCCTGGACATGGGCCCGCTCAACGACCGCTGGGAGTACGGCTTTACCGGCACTTTCTCCCAGCAGAACGGTGGCGGGTTCCTCACCGACCACTTCCCGCACGCCGCCAAATCCATCTGGGATCTCGAAGGCTACACCGTCTCCTCGCGGCACATCCCTGACGTGCGGTACGAAGGCAAGATCCACCCCGGTCTCGCTGGCTGTGCCCCGAGCCAGGAACTGCTCGAAGAGTGGAACAGCCGCGAGCAGGAACTGATCGACAAGTTCGAAGACGACCCCGACTCGATCCCGAACCACCCCACCGGCGAGGCCGAGCCCGGCGTCGCCAACCCACCGACGACGGAGGGGGCAATGATGGGCGAGATGGACCCCGAGGAGGCCGACGAGGCCGCCGAGGAGGCCGCCCGAACCGTCCCACCCCGCGAACACGGCGGGAACCACGATATAAAAGATCTCTCGATCGGCTCGACAGTCTACTTCCCCGTCTACGTCGAGGGCGGCAAGTTCGCGCTCGGCGACTTCCACGCCTCCCAGGGTGACGGCGAGATCACCTTCTGCGGAGCCATCGAGATGGCTGGCTACGCCGATGTCAAGTTCGACGTGGTCGACAACGGGATGGAAAAGTTCGGCGTCAGTCACCCGATCTTCGAACCCGGCCACCGCGGGCCGACCTTCGAGGACTACGTCACCTTCTGTGGTTACTCCGTCACCGAGGACGGCGAACAGAAGTACATCGATTCGCATACGGCCTACCGTCGGGCCTCCCTCCAGGCGATCGACTATCTCAAGCAGTTCGGCTACACCGGCGAGCAGGCCTACCATATCCTCGGCACGGTGCCGGTCGAAGGCCGACAAAGCGGCGTCGTCGACATTCCGAACGCGTGTTCGACGCTCGCGCTCCCGAAAGGAGCCTTCGAGTTCGACATCTCACCCAGTGGCCTCGACGACAACACCGCCGACCGTGGCAACGTCGTGGTCACCGACGACCCACTGTAAGTGCCGACTGTCGAGAATCGAACATCCCCAAAATCACTCCTTTCGAACCCCCTACTCACGACCCAGTTATGGTTGACATATGGCAACAATAAACGACCTCGAATCGCACACCCGATCCGACGAGCCGGACCGATCGCCGCTCGAAGCCGGGATTTCGCTGGCCGAAACTGTTCACTCGACGCTCGGGCCGAACGGGATGGACAAGATGCTGATCGACGACCGTGGCCGGGTTGTCGTGACGAACGACGGCGCGAGGGTTCTCGATCGACTGGATATCACGGACCCGATCGGTCGGGTGGTGAAACACACCGTCCAGCGCTACCAGCAGTCGGTCGGTGACGGCTCCACGACAACACTACTGCTCATTGGTGAACTCCTGTCGGCGGCCCAGTCGCTCCAGGAGGATGGCCTCCATCCGACGACGATTATCGATGGCTACCAACAGGCGACGATGCACGCCCGCGAGCAGCTCTCGGCGTACGCCCACAGCATCGACTCCGCTGACGAGGATGCCCTCCACGCAGTCGCAACGACAGCCGTCACTGGCCGGTGGGACGACCAGTCGACCGACCGTTTTGGCTCACTGGCTCTTTCAGCCCTCCAGGCCGTCGATTTCGAATCGACCCGGCTCACGATCAGTGCCTATCCCGGCGGAGAACTCACGGACTCCCGCGTGATCGATGGCCTGCTCGTCGACCTCGATAGCTCCTCGACAACGATCGACCTCCTCGATGCACGTGCGTTCCAGACCGTTTCTGCGCCCCGTATCGTCCTCATTGGGTCCGAGCTCACGGTCGATGCTCCCGATAGTGTCGAGACGCTCTCGATTTCTGACGCTGAACAGGCAGCCGCCTTCCGGAGCCACGACCAGCAGGTTCGAGACGCAATCGTCGACCGACTCCAGGAAGTCGGAGCGACGGTCGTCTGTTGTCAGAAGTCGATCGATCAAGGAATTCGGGCGAAACTGGCGGCTGCAGGAATTCTCGCGGTCGAACGTACCCGCCAGGACGAGTTCGACACCATCGCACGGTCGACGGGCGCGACCGCAGTACAGTCAGTCGAAGAACTGACACCGGAGGCTGTCGGCCGGGCCGAGTCGCTCCAACAGCAGCATATTGGCACGACGGATGTGCTCATCCTCGCGGGCGGTCCCGAGCAATCACGGGCGTCGCTCCTGTTACGTGGTGGAACGCCGCACGTGGCCGACGAGATGGAGCGAATTCTCCAGACGTGTACGGCTGTCGTCACGCAGGCAGCACACGACGGCTCGGTGGTTCCAGGAGGCGGTGCGAGTGCGATGGCGATCTCACAGGAACTCTCACGGTTTGCCGAGACGGTCACGGGCCGCGAGCAGATCGCTGTGCGTGCCTTTGGCGAGGCCGTCGCGCAGATCCCGCGTGTGCTGGCGACGAACGCGGGAGCGAATCCGATCGACACGCTGGCTGCCCTCCGGACGAAACACGATGCGGGAGCCACGACGATGGGAGTCGACCGCTCGGGATCGCCGCGGAGGATGGTCGAGGCGGGCGTCGTCGAGCCACGAAGGGTCTTCGATCGCTGTCTGGTGACTGCCCTGGAAGCAGCCGCAACGCTCCTCCGGATCGATTCGGTCAGCGTGTCCGCGCAGTCGTCGACGGACGCCACCCACGAGAGCCACACTGGACACAGTCACGACGGCCAGACGGGACACGACCATGACGGTCACGCTGGTGGCTATCCCTGGGCACTCAGCCACTGACGATAGTGGCTACTCGCTGACGTTCGTCTCCCGAATCCGGACGCCTTTGCCCGCGAGGTGTCGCATCTGTTGTTGGGCGAAATCCTCCTCTCGTGTCCCGCGAGTCGCCAGCACGTACAGCACTGCGCTCCCGACCGGACGCATGGTTCGACCGGCCCGCTGGGTACCCTGCCTGCGCGACCCGCCCAATCCCGAGGCGACAATCGCCAACTCCGCGTTGGGGAGGTCGATTCCCTCGTCGGCGATCCGTGAGACGACGAGCGTCTGCAACTCGCCGTTTCGGAACGCCTCGAACTGGCGCTGGCGCTCGTAGTGGCGCGTCTCCCCGCTTATAAACGGAATATCCAGCGCCTCGGCGATTTCGTCGCCTTGATCGAGATAGTCGACGAAGATCAGCGTCTTCGAGTTGGGATGGGTCTCGCAGAGATACCGGATCTCGGCGATCTTGGCGGGGTTCATCGCAGCCAACTGATACCGCTCCCGACCGTCGGCGCTCGTATACTCGTTTCTGGCCATCTCGTCGCGCCACGGCACGTACCGAATTTCGACCTCCGGCTCGGCGACGAACCCGGCGTCGAACAGCGCCGCCCAGTCGGTGCCGATCGGCGGCCCGATCAAAGTGAATATCTCGGACTCTTTGTCGTCTTCTCGGACTGGCGTTGCGCTGAGTCCCAAGCGGTGGGAGGTCTGGAGGTCGGCACTCCGCCGGAATACTTTGCTGGGAATATGCTGGACCTCGTCGTAGACGATCAGTCCCCACTTCCTGGAGTCGAACAGCTGTCGGTGGCGGTCCATCCCGGCGGTCTGGTAGGTGGCGATCGTCACCGGTCGAATACTTTTTTGGCCGCCGTGATACTCGCCGATCTGGTCGTTGGTCAACGTCGACTCGCTTGTCAACGCCTCTCGCCACTGTGCCGCAAGCTCCCGACTCGGCACCAGGATCAGAGTCTCGCCGCCCACCGCCGCGATGGTGGCGATGGCGGCGATCGTCTTGCCGCTGCCCGGCGGGCCGACGTAGACGCCTGCCTGTTGGTCGAGAAAGGTGTCGACCCACGACTGCTGGTATTCCCGGAGTGAGGCTGTCAGATCGATCTCGATGGGGTCCCCGGTTTCGAGCTCGCGCTCGTCGACGACCGGATACCCAGCCTCGTACAGCACACGCTTCACGGAGGCGACCTCCTCGGCGTTGACCCAACTTTCGGTATCCGAAATCGGTGCCCGGAGTTGGTCCTCCGAGAGCTTCTGCCTAGCCACGTTGCCCATGAGTTCCTCGGTTGCAGCCTCCAGGACAGTATAGCCGTCCTCGTGAGTCCGGAGCGTGAACTGGTGGGCACGGCTCCACTGAGATTCGACCCACTCTTCGAGATGCGGCGAGCGCCGGGGCAGCACTGACCGCATCGACGCCAGCAAGTCGTCGAGATCATCGAACGGTGCGGCCCAGACGTCCTCCTGGCGAATTCGGTAGAGGTAGCCACGGGTTCCTGGATCGGTCCCCGTCGAGTCGACCAGATGGGCGAACTGCGACAGTTGGGCACGGGTGTACTGGGTCGGCTGGTCGACGACGACCTCCCGCCGCGTCGGAAAGACGATCACCCGTTCGCGCCCGGCGAGATCACGGATGTCGGTCGGATACCACGCGACCGGTTTGCCCTCGACGCGGGCGGGTTCGAGATCGCCAGCGTCGACGAGTGCGTCGAGGCCCCGTTTGGTGTCGGCGTCGCTGAGATCGAGCCGCCGGGCGACCTGCTCGGCGGTCAGGACCGGTCGCTCCTCGGCGTCGACGGCCGTATAAAAATCGTTGAGCGAAAGGGAGCCATCCCCGTCGGTATCGTCGGTCATTGTCGACCGGAGGTGTCCGACAAACAAACCGGTTGTGAACCCCGATCAGGACCGGCAGTGTCGGCGGCAGAGTTCGGCCTTCGATCGGAACCGGCCGCCGCAGTCGACACACTCCACGGAGCCATTACCAGCCTCAGTGGTCACGCGATGGCCGCCGATCTCGAACGGTCGAGTGACGATTCGTGGGCGGATCAGATCCGGGATCTGGTCGTCGTGGTTGTCGCTGAGGTCCGCCCGGAGTTTGATCGTATGCACGTCGGTATCGTGCCACCGCTCGGAGTCGATGGCAGTCTCCCAGTCCTCTACTTCGGTCCAGCCGGTGACGACAACCGGCGAGGCGGTTTCGGTATCGCTGACGACGACGATATACCGAATACCTGCTTTGGTGAGCGCAAACCGCCAGCCGTCGGTCGTATTCCAGCGGATCTGGCCGTCGGTGATCGCCTCGCTGACGATCGGCACCGACACATAGCGACCTTGCTGGTGCAGTCGCTCGCGGAAGTGGTCGGTTTGCGCATATAACGAGGGGTTTCGAAGCGGCGGATCTTCGGGCGACCGCTTGCGAGCGGGCGTTTCGGCACTCGACCGTGTGAGGCCGGTCGATTCGGCGTACGCAGCCGGTTCAGGGAGTGACCCCAGTCCCGATGTCTCGCTGACACCCGGACCGCTCTGTCGGGATGCCACTACTAAGGGTTAGGAAGACCGGGGATATAAATTTTTCAGCCAGTATACCCCTCTATCATTCTATTGGACTCCTGGTGGATACAGAGATAGACAACTCCGGTGATCGATGATCTGATATAAACGAGTCAGATTTTGTTTTACCAGCGGTTCGCTCGTCGGGTTAGTAGAGTTAAGAACTATCCCTAGGGTCGCATACTGCTCTGCGGCTTCGAAGTGCCTTGTGCCCTGATCTCCTAAGATTGGTGTCGATCCGTCTCAAATAAAGGTGTTCTGTGTGTCCGGATCGGTGTAGTCGGGAAACAGCTCCAGTTTGCGGTACTGTTCGGCGGCTTCGAAGCGACCGAAGCCGAGGATTTGGAACGGTTCCGGTGGTTGCAGCCCCATGCGGACGAAACAATCGCGGATCTGGCAGGCGAGGTTGTGAGTTATATACTCTTGGAACTCAGCAATCGTCCCGGTGTCCATCGGCGGGAGTTCGATCAGCGTGTCGGGCTCACGACTGTATGGGTCCTCCTCAGGCTCGCCGATGCGCTCGTGACTGGTTGTATCGATGTAGGCCATATACAGCGACGAAATGGCGTCGATGTAGAGTCCCTCGGTGAGGTCCGCGCCGTCGGTGGCTGCTCGGTCGACCACCTCGTGGGCAACCGCTTGCCAACTGTCGACATCCTCGGCAGGAGTCGCGGATTCGTTCAGGGCTTCTCCTGAGAGATCGAGACCGTGCTGAGCCGCGAGTTGTGTGGCTTGCTCACTGTAGTTGGTGGCGAGCAGATCGAGTCCGAGATAGACGTGTTGGCGGTACAGGACGTCGTCCGGTCGGGCGACATCCGCGGGTAAGTCAATCACTCGGTCGGCGTCGCCGTGGTGGCTGCGCAGCTGGCGATAGAGATCGCCGAACAGGTCCTTGAATGCCTGCTCGTCCAACGAGGCAATCGCTGCACGTACCGCGTTGATCCGCTCTGGGTGGATCTCCGGCGGAACCGTGTCGTGCCCACGTTTGAGGTAAACATAATACTGGGCGAATTTACGAGCCTGCTCGACGTGTTCGTTCCCCTCGGACGTGCGCTTCGATGGATCGTCCGGGTAGCCGTTTTGAGAATGACCTCTAATGTCACCAGCCGTCTCAACTGCTACCTTATGTTCAACTCCGTTATTATCGATAATACGGATTCCGACCCACTCGTCTTCTTCATCAATGATTTCACCGTTCATTGGTCACCTCCCGGATAATCTCCCGTCTCAGACGCACCGAACCGCTCGTCGAGTTTCCGGTCGACATAGTCGGAGATTGTCTCTTTGATCCCGTCGAGTTTCTCTGCGCTGACCTCCGCGACATCAGTGAGGGTTTCGGTCCCACGCTGGTACACCGACCCGTACAGCGTTTTGCCCACATCCGAGGCCGCACTGGCTGTGAGTGCGCCGATTTCCGGGCTCTGTGTTACAGCAGTGACACCGAGTCCGACCATCCCACCGACGATACCTTTCCCGGTCGACTCACCGACCTTATCGACCAGCCCACGTTGTTGATCTTCGAGCGTAGTCATGATCTCGCGTTGATTTTCGACAAGCGCCCCCACCGTCTCAGCGAGGTCGCCGTCGTCCAACTGCTGGAACTGCGTCTCGTCGGTATCGGTTCGCCAGTCAGCAAGCGTCTCCGAAACGGACGAGAGAGCTCCTTTGATCGACCGTTGGACATGTACCTCGGTTTCTGCCAGCCGCTGAATGCCTAATTCACCGCCCGCCATGACACGCTGGGCCGTCTCCTCGGCCTCGCGTTCGAGTGCCGGTCGGGGTCGACCTCCAGTTCCAGATCGTCCTGTGGGAGCATCGACACGGCCCCACCAGTCTGCTGGCGAACGTGCGCCAGTTCGTGGGCCAACACGTGTTGGCCCTCAGGCGAACCCGGATCGTACTCGCCGGAGTTGAACGCGATATGGTTCCCGACGGTGAACGCCCGGGCGTTAATCGATTCACAGGCCGCGGCGGCCTGCGGGCCGGTATGTATTCGCACGTCGCCGAGCGAGTCGCCCATCCGGTCTTCCATCGCTACAGGAAGTCTAACAGGCCATCGGAGTCGTCAGAGTCAGTCATGTGGAACCGCGGGTACAAATCGTAGAGGTCGTACCGGCGGGCGTAAATGAACTTCCCGAAGCCGATCGTCTGGAAGGGGTCGGGCGCAAGCAGACCCATTCCGGCGAAACAGTCCCGAACTTGACACCGGAGGTGGTGATCGAGATACGCGCGAAATTCCTCGAACGGACCGGGATCGGCCGCCATCAGTTCAATCGTCGCGTCGGGCTGCTGGTCGAGTGGACTGTCGGCCCGCTGAACTTCATGCTCTCCAAGCGCGTTTGGATACCCAACATGAATCCCCGAGACGGCGGCGATGTCGACCGGTATCGTCGCTGGATCGGCTCTGTCGACCAGTTGTCGACCGACCGCTTCCCAGTCGGCGAGGTCATCCTGTGAGACCTCGGTTACCGTTCGGTCGGTTGCGGCCTCAAAGTCCAGTCCGCGGGCATCCGCGATGGCTTCGGCGGTCTCGGAGAGCGCACCGTCTTCGAGATCGACACCGAAATACACGTCGAGTTCGTAAACGACAGCGTCCTCGGACTGCACACCCGCCGGGAGGTCGACTAATCGGTCGACGCTCCGATCTTGGTGGCTGCGAATCTGCTGGTGGAGCGGGCCAAAATACTGTTTGAACTCGGCCGGCGACAGATCGAGAATCGCTTCTCGGACGGCGTTGACGTACTCGGGGTTTTCGGCGTGTTCGACGGTCTCGTACCCGCGTTCTTGGTAGACGTAGTATTTCGCGTAGCGGCGGGCCTGCTCGTTGTATTCGTTCTCGTCGGGCGTTCGATCTCGCGGGTGATCGGCATAAGCCTCGCACTGATGCCCCGTTATTTTCCCGTCTTCTTTCCGAATATCAATAATGTGTTCATTATCTTTATTATCGATGACACTCAGACCTATCAGTTCATCATTTTCACCTGTGACTTCGGCGTTCATATTAATCCCTCCTACTCCTACCAACCAGGGCCTCAGCGTGTTCAGACCCTTCTTTCAGTTCCTCATACATCCGAGTCATCTCGCTGTACATCTGCTCCAGATGCTGGGCCTCGCTTCCGGAGAGCCGATCAGCACTGTACCCAACGCCCTGTTTGACCAGATCGCTCGTCATTCCACCGACAGCACCGATGCCTGCGCCGACAGCAGTCCCGACCGGACCACCGACGAGCGTCCCGATCATCGCGCCGGTTCCTGCGTTGGCGAGCGATCCAGCCAACCCTTTGACTGCGGTCTGTGCCGGATCGAAGTCACTCGGCGCGCCGGGTTTGGCATCGGTCAATGTCTTCATCACCATCTGTTGGTTGGCCTTGATCTGCTGGACCTCGGCGGCCAGCACCTCCGGATCGGCCGCGATCTCGTCGACATCGATCTCGAAGTCCGGTTCCTCTAGGTGTGTTGGCTGTGGAGCCTGCTCCGGACGACCTCCGGCTGTCGATGTGTCGCTGCGGGCGATACTGCCGAGACCAGCCCGCTGGATGTGGACCTCGGTATCTGCCAACCGTTGGATACCCAACTCGCCACCTGCCATAACGCTCTGGGCAGTCTCCTCAGCCTCACGTTCCAAGGCTGGGTCGGGATCGATTTCTAACTCCATATCCTCCTGCGGCAACATCGACACCGCGCCACTGGTCTGCTGACGAACGTGGGCCAACTCATGAGCCAGCACATGCTGGCCCTCCGGCGAACCCGGATCGTACTCGCCGGAGTTGAACGCGATATGGTCCCCGACGGTGAACGCCCGGGCGTTAATCGATTCACAAGCAGTGGCTGCCTGCGGGCCGGTATGAATCCGAACGTCGCCGAGCGAGTCGCCCATCCGATCCTCCATCGCTCGCTGGATCGACGCGTCGAGCGACCGACCGGTCGACGAAATCACGTCTCGTACTGGCTCAGGCACGCCAGCATCACCAGCCGGAGCCGTCTCGGCGGTGGCCTGCTCGCTGCGCTGGACCGACCGCCTGTTCCGGCGTTCGATATTCGTCGGCACCTCCGGCGGGCGGTCGGCCTGCCGCTGACGGAAGGCCTCCATATCCCGCGTTTTGCCCATGATATCGGTCGGCATCCCCTCTGAAATCCAGTCGTGCACCTTGGCTCCGAAGGTCGACTCATGATGCTGTAACCGCTGAAGGGTCTCTGTGTCGCGAATCGTCATCCCATAACGGTCCTCACCGTGGCCGATATCGTAGATCCATCCGACACCAGTCGACTGATCACCGCCAGCGGTCGACGCCTGCCGGGTGGAGCCTCCGCCTCCGGTGTCGGTCGACGCCCCTCTCTCGGTTCGGCGTGCTGAGCGAAATCCCATTGGCTCGTCTGGGAAGGGTTGCCCGCCTGATCCGATATAAATCCTTGTAGCTCTATTTAAATACACGGCAGATAACAATTTCAGGCTCGATTGTGGTCACTACTGGTGACAGAGTGAACATCGGTTCTATACTGGCGGCTCCATATTGTCCTCGGAGAACTTGTGAAAGCATCGAAAACAACGATAGTACTTTTTGACGCTCCCACTCTCCGTTCGAGGGTATCCATTGGTTCGCATTCGTATGACGAGATACACACTCCCACAGTTCGGGCAGGAGGGCGTTCTAAGCATACTTTGAGTAAGAAAATAACTGAGTTAAATATTCGTGACAAAGAGAGGATAGATTCGAGAATCCCCTAAGAAGCCTCGTCAGTACGCACCAATCAGCCGATCCAACGGATCAGCCACCGCTGACGGGCGGGAACAGTGCCAGTTCGTCATCCTCCTCGACCGGCGTCGACAACCTCTCGGCTTCCCGAACGTTCTCCCCGTTGTGGAGCAGATTTAGATGGGATTCGATCTCGCCATCGTCGGTATAAATACGCGGCTCCAGAGCCGGATGGGCCTCGATCAGCCCGTCGAGCGCGTCGGCGACGGTCGGTTCGTCGGCGGCGAGATCGACCGCCACCTCGTCGTCGCCTGCGACCTCCGCGAGATCGGCAAACAGTTTCCAGTGCATACCTCCACTCACGGCCCCGCGAGTATGAGAATTGCGTCGATCGCTGCTACTCCGAGTCGTCGAGATCAATCGGAGCCCCGGACTCGGTGTCGGCCTGCTCGGTCGGCTCGGCGGCAGCCTCGCTGTCGGATTCCGGGGCGGGCGTCGTCGCCCAGCCTTCGAGTTGCCGCAGCACGTCGGGCCGTGCGAGGACGTAGATCGTGTCGCCGTCCTCGAACGGACGGGTCGACTCGGGGAGGGCAGTCAGTTTCTCACCCGACGGGCGGATCGCCAACACGGCCGCCGACACCGTGTCAGCCGTTTCGCCGACCAACGTGCTGTTGGCCTCGACTGTCACGGTCCCCATCGTCTCGTCGACGCTCCGAAGAAGGGTCGCGAACTCCCGGTCGGCCTGTGGCTCGGCGGGCATCGTCAGCAGGCGGTACTGTGTAGTCGGCGACAGCAGGCCCGCGTCGGCCTCGTCGACAGCGAGAGTTACGACATCACCAGCCACGCCGCGGATCTCACCGCTGGTGAGTCGCTCGGAGGGTTCGGCGGTCGACCAGACCTGTACCTGATCGCCCGAGGTGGCGTTGTTCGGCGGATCGGCCCGGATCGCCACCGCGACCGTGCCGGGGGCGATCGTCGCCCCGACTCCGGCGGCCCGCGAGCCGACCGCGAGATAGTCGACAGTGCCGTCGGCCGTGAGATCGACATCAACGTAGCCTACGCCGTAGTCCTCCTTCAGTCGGGTGACGAGCCGACTCCGGAGCTCGTCGACGGTCAGCCGCCGGGGAAACACGAGCGTCTTGCCCGCGAGTTCGGCCTTCGTCTCCTCGGTGACCGGATCGTAGCTCTCCATATCCTCGATCTCCGAGGGGAGCCGCATGGAGGTCACCCGGCCGACCGACCGGACCATCGTCGACATCTCGGCGTCGATCTCGCCGAGGCCGACCAGCGAAAACAGTTGGGAGGCGATGGTGTCGCCGATCCGACGGCCGACCGGAGCCGCCACGGTCGAAACGCCAAGCGCAACGACGTTGAAGAAGACGACGCCCGGCCGGAAGAGATCGACCGACCCCTGGCCGACGACCACGCCGAGGGAGGCCGTATTGATATAGAGGGCGACGCCCGCGACGCCCGCGAGAATCGCGATCCCTTCCGGGACGAGCGACTTGAAATACCAGCGGTAGGCGACCGTCAGCCCACCCGCGGTGAGTGTCGAGAGGATGGCGAAGACGACCAGATTGACCGCTGCCGTCGTCGGCTGCTCGAAGGTGACACCCGACTGCAGGAGGGCCAAGGGATCAACGGAGCCAACAAAAAGCGGGTCGACGGAGCCGAGGGAGATATCGGGGTTCGGGAGGCTCATGCGGCCACCTCCGCGAACGCCGCGAGCGCCTCGCGGCTGCCGATCACATAGAGGCTATCACCGGCCGCCAGCGGCTGGCTCCCGCGGGGAGCGACCTGCCACCCGTCGTGGTTGGCGGCAACGATCAGCACACCGTAGCGGTCCCGGACTTCGGCCTCGCCGATCGTATGCCCATCGAGCGGCCCGTCGGATTTGGCGGTCTGCTTCTGGAATCGGATCCCTGACCGGCGGAGCAGCGAGACGAGTTCGAACTCCCGGCGTGTCCCCCGTGAGAGAACGATCACCTGCGGCTCGCTGACCGCCAACAGCGTCTTGGCCGCCGTCCGGTCGACCACGACCGTCACCCGTCCCTCACCGCCGGTCGTCGTCGAGGCAGTCGGCGGCTTCGGCATAGTTGGTTTGGTATCGGTGCCGCCGTCGGTTGCGAGGTCCGCGGCCGGTTTCGGGGCCGGATCGGCCGGTTTATCGCCGGAGCGAGCCGCGATCAGCGTCCCGGTGACTGTGTCGTCGGCGGTGACGATCCGGACTGACTCCCCGCGGGTCATCCCGCTGGGGACCAGCGCCGACAGCGAAACTGCCCGCTTGCCGTCGGGGACGCGTTTCGAGGTGCTCCCGATCGGCGGGGCCGCCGCGACCGACGCGCGGGCCCGTTCGTCGACCGATACCGTCACGTCTGCGAGATCCAACTCGGACTGCAGCCGGTCCGCAAAGCGGGTTTCCAGCTCGTCGACCGGGAGATCGGCCGGGAACGTCCACTGGCCGGTTTTGATCTCCTCCTGGAGGTCGGCGGTCAGCGGCGGGTAGCCTTCGATATCGCTGACCTCGCCGGTAACGGTCACCCGGACCTGGTTCCGACCGCCGACGAGTTCGATCACGTCCGTATTCAGCGTTCGATCCCTGAGTTGACGGAGCGAGATCCGTTTGGGCACCGAGCCACCGAGTTTGTCGCCCTGCGAGTGGGCATACAGCGCGAGCATGAGGACGACGATGATCGCTGTCAGGAGGGCAACTGCGTTCTGCGAGGTACGGATGTTCTCGTCGTTGAGCGCCATCAGCCCGCCGTTGATGCCCGCGATCCCGAGAGCGAGCACGACGACACCGAGTCCTGGAATCGAGACGTTCGTGACGTATTTAAACAGGAAGCCGAGAACGCCAGCGATCAGCGCCGGAATGATCCCAGTGAGGACGCCGAGATATATGCCCAGCAGGATCTCGAACGGAAGCGCAGTCATTGGCCGCTTCTATCGGTACTCCGGCTTAAAGTGTCGGTCGAGGCTGATAGTCACGTCCTGTGAGACGGCTGAGCGACCGATCTCAGTCCGCCTGCTGCCACCGGTCGGACGCTTCGAGCGTCGAGACTGCCGACTCGAACTCCGTTTGGGTGACACCGTAGAACTGCTCTCTGCCGACTGGGGTCCGCACCTGGAGGAGATCCGTGTGGTTCGTGACTCGGTACACGCTGAGCGTCCACCCCGCCTCGGTCCGGTGCCACTGGCCTTCGAGCGTCGACTCCTCGTCATCGATGACGCGGGAGCCCAGCTCCCAGCTCAGCCGCGTCGTATGCGTGATATCGAGCGGTACGGCCGTGGGGAGTCGGCCACACTGGTTCCGTGTGTCATGGACAGCCATACAGTATCGACGGCAGTCTATCCTGAAAAATCCAACTGTTCGCCGCCGTCGACGATCGTCGGGCCGTCGTCACTCGATGCCGCCCGTGGCTGTCGTCGACCCCCATCGTGTGGTATCCGCCGCAGTCGACGGGTCGACCACGATTCCACGGCTATTAGTACGCCGCTCACAGAGGGATGGGCGATGAAGTGGACACACGACTGGGTGACCGTCCGGGCGTCGATCCTGCTGACGTTCGCGGTCGCCATCCTCTCGATTATCGTCGGGCTCGTCCACATCACGACCGGCGGCGTCGACAGCCCGCTTGCCATGTACGTCCCGGATGCGGTTCGGCGTGCGGTCGGGTTTACGGGGACGCTAACTGGCTTCACGATGCTCGGCAGTGCGTACGCTCTCAAACAGCGGTTCCGGGTCGGCTGGTACGCCACTGCGATTTTGCTGCCGATCACCGCGATTCAGGGGCTGCTACAGGTCTCGCCGTTTTCAGTGCCGTTGGTTGCCGTCTCGCTCGTCTCGGTGCCTGCGCTCTTTTATAATCGCACACGGTTCGACCGGACGTTCTCGCCGTCGCCGACGCAGCTCGCGGCGGGGGTCGCCCTGGTCACGGCGCTGTCGTACGGCACCTTCGGCTCGTATGCGCTCCGCGAGGAGTTCGACGGCATCAGCACGCTCACCGACGCCTTTTATTATACAATCGTCACTGCCAGCACGGTCGGCTACGGCGACGTGACGGCTGCGCCGGCCTCTGAGATCGGAAAACTGTTTTCGATCACGGTGTTGCTTATCAACGTCGCGGCCTTCGCGGTCGCCCTCGGTGTCCTGCTCACACCCGCCATCGAAGCCCAGCTCTCCAAAGCACTCGGAAGAATGACAGACAGCCAATTCAATCTCCTCGACGAACACGTCGTGATCCTCGGCTACGGGGATCTGACCGAACCGATCATCGAAAACCTCTCTGGGAACAATACCCAGTTTGCGATTATCACGACCGACGAAAGCGTCGCCAGACGGCTCTCGGACCGTGATATCCCCGTTCTTACGGCAGATCCGAGTGACGAGGAGCCACTCCAGCGGGCCGGGATCGCCGATGCCAGAGCCGCCATCGCTGCCACCGAAAACGACGCCCAGGACGCCCTCGCTATTCTCACTGCCAGACAGCTCAACGACGAGATGCAGATCCTCGCGGCAGCGATGCAGCGGGAAAACGTCGCCAAGCTCCGCCACGCCGGAGCCGACCGCGTGATCAGTCCCGCCGAGATCGGCGGTCGACTGCTGGCGAACTCCGCGATCGGCAAACGGGACGCCGAAGCAGCCTCCCAGCAACTGCTCGGCGAAGAACTCGACTGACTACTTCGAGAGCTGCTGGACGCTCCGGCTGATCTCTTCGACGTTGTCGGCCTGTTTCTCGTTGGCGGCGGCGATCGATTCGATCTCCTCGGCGACTGTTTCGGTCTCCTCGACGAGTTCGGTCACCATGCTGGCGACCTCCTCGGTCGAGACGGCCTGGTCGTCGGTCGCGCTTGAGACCTCCTGGATTCCCTGGGAAGACTCTTGGACGGCCTGGGCGATATCCTGAAGCGTATCCATCGCGTTTTGGACCTTCTCGATCCCCTGGTCGACCTGATGGGTGGTCTCTTCGAGGCTCTCGACGGTGTCGTCGGCGTCGGATTTGATCTCCTCGATCATCTTCTCGATCTCGGTGGCGTGTTCCTGGGACTCCCCGGCCAGTGATTTCACCTCGTCGGCGACGACCGCGAACCCCTCTCCGGCTTCCCCGGCCCGTGCGGCCTCAATCGAGGCATTGAGCGCGAGGATGTTCGTCTGGTCGGCGATCTCGTTGATCACCTCGACGATCTCGTCGATCTCGTCGATCCGGTCCTGGAGGGTGCCCACGTCGGTCGAAACGTCTTGGGTGGACTCGTCGACGCGCTGCATCACGTCGATGGCTTCGGTGGCGGCGTCCCGCCCCTCATTGGCGAGCTCTTCGGCGTTCGCACTCGTTGCGGCGACCTCCTCGGCCGTCGAGGCGATCTCCTCGACAGTTGCCGACATATCCGAGATCTCTGTGGCGACCTCACTCATCGAATTCGCGGAGTTGTGGGCGTGGTCGCTGATTTCGTCGGTGCTGTCGTTCATTTCCTCGACCGTCTGTCTGATCGCACGGACGCCGGATTCGACATCGTCGGCGACGAGCCGCTGCTGTTGGCGCTGCTGTTCGATCTGCTGGAGGTGTTCCTGCTGTGTGAGGGCGCTTTCGATGATCCCGAGCAGCGTGTCCAGGAGGTTGTGTTCTTCCTGGAGCCACGGGCCGTCGTCGGCGGGCGGGCGCTCCTCGGTGTAGACGACATCGATGACGATCCGGGTCCCGCTGTCGGTCACCGTTTCGTGGGTCAACGGCTCGCCGGTTCGCTCGAAGCCGGCCGATTCGGCGATCTGCTCGCCGACGGCGATCTGTGCCTCGGTCACGCTCGGGTACTGGAACCACTGGGGGAGTTCGTCCACGTAGCTGTCGATCAGCTCGCCGATCGGCTGGTCGGAGCCGACAAAGAGTTCGGTCGCACGTGTGACTGCTTCCAGTTCCTTGGTTCGCTCCTGGAGCTCGACCTTGGCCTCCGTCTCGCTGAGCCCGCTGTAGGACTCGTCCAACCGGTACTGCGACGATGGAAGCTCGCCTGACTGACTCATATAGGCGTTCCAGGAGTCCCATGACAAAATAACCTGCTGGCTCAATTATTTGTCCTGATAACGGTCCACTTTGGCTGACACCAAGCGCGTCGACCACGGCGGCCCTCAGCTATGGTTTGTGCCTCCGACCGACGCTCGGTGTAGCGGGGCACGCCGCACGTATGGATGAACAACCGTTTTCCGTCCCCCCAGCCAACGGGTGACTATGACAGACGAGCCAGACCAATCGGATGTCGACGAGGAGCCCACCGAGGGCGACGACGAGGAGAAATCGTTCCGCGAGCGGGTCGAAGAGATCCGCGAGAAACGCCAGCAGGAACGCGAGGAACGCGGCGAGGGCGGCGCGCCGAACCCCGAGGAGATGATGGGCGGTGGCGGTCCGGGCGGTATGGGCGGCGGTGGTGGCGGCAACCCCTTCGCACAGATGATGGGCGGGATGATGGGCGGCGGTGGCGGCCCACCCGGCATGGGTGGCGGCCCCGGCGGTCCCGGCGGTCAGGGTGAGGAATCAGGTGTCGGCAACGAAGAACTCGTCCGCGAGGTCCGACAGCTCCGCGACGAGGTTCGGGACGCCAACCGCGAGCTCCGTCGGATCGCCGACGCGCTCGAAGACTGACCACTGCGGTCCGGAACACCTAACCGACACCCACCTCGCTTTTTAGCTGATGAGTATCGCCGAGGAGCGGATCGAGATCCTGTTCGATCTCGCGTCGTCGACTGCTTCCAACGGCGAGTTCGACCGCTCCCGGGAGTACGTCCGGCTGGCCCGCCGGATCGCCGAGCGGAACCGGTGTGGCCTCCCGCGGGAGTTCAAGCGGTTTACCTGCAGTCGGTGTGATGTCGCCCTCCGCCCCGGTGTCAACGCTCGCGTGCGGCTCAACAACGGCCACGTCGTGATCCGGTGTGACTGTGGCGCGACCCACCGCTATCCGTATAAATAGCTACGACTGCCACGAGATCGGGACGCTCTCCGAACATCGAATCCACGCCTCGTCGTTCTCCGTATCGTATATTTCGACCGTGCCGTCGACCGTTCGTGCCAGTAGTTCGCCTCTTTTTTGTGGCTTGGTAGCGTCCATCTCGATACCTGCAGTCGAGTACCACAGCTATATGAATATGTTCGACAGTGATCTGTCGTATTTGCTGTATTGAATCGAATATAAAAATGGCCGCGTGAACTACTGCGTCTCTCGGGTCGGCGCGGGCGTCTGAACCTCGATACCGACATCGTCTGGGGAGATCACGTCGGGGAGTTCCCCCTCCCGCTCGCCGGCAATATCGTTGAGAATCTCTTTGATGTAGGCGTTGAACAGGTCGGGGTGTTCGCTCATCGGGAAGTGGCCGATTTGGGCCATCTCGACGGCCGTTGCGCCCTCGCCGACGCCTTCGGCGGTCTGTCGACCGTCTTCCGGCGTCGTCAGGTAGTCGTACTCGCCGTTGACGATGTAGAGGGGCACTTGGTCGGCGTTCACGTCGCCCAGTTTGTCCCGGTAGTCGTGGTCGACCGAGTAGTAGTATAGGTCGCCTTTAAACACGCCTGTTGCGCCCTGTTCGTACAGATACATCGTCTCTCGCTTGGGCTGTTCAGGGCTCTGCGGAGCCATCAGTCCCCAACAGGAGTAGGCGTTGACCTCCGTCGTGTTGACGTGTGGATGGTCCAGCCAATCGATGTAGAAGCCGGGACTGTGAGCGCCGCATTCGAGGCCGATCAGTGCCTGAAACCGGTCGGGATACCAGTCGGCGAGTTCGAGGGTGATGTTGCCGCCCATCGACGAGCCCATATAAATGGGGTCTTCGAGGTCGAGGGCGTCCGCCAAGCCAACCAGCGTCTCGGTGAACTTCTTGGCGGTCATCGTGTAATCCTGTTCCCACCACGATTCGGCGGTCGGCGGCACGGATTTGCCGTGGAACGGCAGGTCATGAGCGATGACGCGGTACTCGTCGGTGATCTCCTCGTCAGTGAGTAGATGCCGCCACTCCTGGCAGTTGTTGCCCGCGGTGTGCTGACAGAGCAGCGGGGTCCCGTCTTCGGGACCGGCCTCCTCGAAGTAAACGCGGTGGTCGGTGCCCTCGATCTCGACGTGGACGTACTTGCCGGTGATGGGTTCGATGTGTCCTTGGTCTGCCATTGTTAGCTTCCTCCGCTGTTGTGGGTGACTCGCATCAGATCCAACGCCCGCTGGAAGGGACGCAGGTTCTGGAAGATGCGTTTGTTGTCGCCCCGCATCTGCAGATGGCCCTCCTCGTTGCGGACCGCACTCCGATAGTGTGAGGCGACGATTTCGTGATTGAACGCGGGCGGTGTCTCCTGGACGAACTCGGTCCACGCCTCGCGGTCGCCCTCGACGCCGAAGGCCCACTGGTCGTTGAGCGTTGGGTTCGGAACGACGTGTCGAACCTCGCCACCATCCATTTTTATCAGGAATCGCTCCTCGCCGATGTCGACGTAGAAGTTGTCGTCGAACTTGTCGTGGCCCCGAACCTTCATTTCGGGGTCGCTGTTCACCGTCTCCTTGTACTGTTCCCACCAGTGGTGGGTTGCGAACTCGTCGTCGTTCATGCGGTTTGACCCAAGCGATGAAATCGAGCGGTAGCTCAATAAACAGTGTTACAACCACTCACGGAGGTACCGAACGCGAGACAGTAGCGCTAACCGTTGTTGGAATCGCGGACAATCGTCGCTGGCGATCACCACCAGTCGGCGTCGTCATCGAGTCGACCGTAGCGGAGCGTGAGGAGCGTTCCAGTCGCCCCATGGGCCAGAATCGAACCGGCGACGACGAGCGTTACGATCGGCCAGATGGCTTCGATTCCAGTCTCCCTGACAGCGAGTGTCGCATAGAAGACCGCCGCGATCCCGATGGGGCCGAACCAGCCCATAAAGAGCGTCGCGGCGGGTCGGTCGAGGGGGTCGACCGCCGGACTCACTGCAACCATCATCGGGAGGCGTCGTAGGACCAAGATTCCGACGACGAGGGCAATGCCGGCCCAGCCGAGGGCCTGCCACTCGCTCCACGGAATTACCATGCCAAAGAGGACGAACGCGGGGAGCGTGAACAGTCGGTTGAACACCTCTTCGATGCGCTGTTCTTTGGCCTCGTCCTCCGGGTCGGCCTGCCAGTTGTAGGCGAGCCCGGCGGCGAACACCGCGAGGATTTCGTTGGCCCCGAGCAGCGTGACGAAGCCGACGACCCCGAGCGTGAGTGCGACCGTAATCGTGAACACCGACGTCTCCTCCAGATGCTGCTTGCCGCTCACCCAGCGTTCGATCCGACCGACAGCCGCACCGATCAGGACCCCGAGCAGTATCGCCCCGACGACCTCGATCAACAGAATTTGAGTCGACCACTCGACGAGGGCTGGTCGGAGCGACTCACCCACCAGCAGAATCGCCAGAAAGACGAATGGGTAGGCACCGCCATCGTTCGCCCCGGCCTCCGCCGAGAGCAGATACCGGATTCGCTTCGGAATGTTCCGTTCGGCCGTCTCCCCGATGACGACGGAGTTGGCCAACACCGGATCGGTCGGCGTGATGATTGCGCCGATGAGCATGGCGATGAGAAACGACACGGGGAGCACCGCATACGTGACAAGTCCACTGACGAGCCACATAATCACCATCCCCGGACCGAGGAGCGCCGCCATCGACTCCCAGCGGCGTCGAACGTAGTTCTCCGGCAACCGCAGCGCGATACTCGTCACCGCGAGGGCAACCGTCAGTCTGGCCGCCTGCTCGATAACGATCAGGGGATCGCCCCACGCCGACAGCTGAAACGCGTCGAGTCCGAGTGGCCCGATCGCAATTCCAAATCCGACTGCCACGATCGGTTCGGAAGGGAGGTACTCGCGGCTCTGCAGCAGCCCCGTCGAGAGATCGAGTGCCAAGAGCAGCCCACTGATCAGCGCGAGGGCGATGTTGAGGTCGCTCATACGGGGGGTTCTCCAATCGGTCGAGGGCACAATAGTCGGTCTGTCCGCTGATATACGAATGGAAACAACGACGCAACTGAACGGCGCTATCAGTAGGTAGCTGGGCACAACGGCTAATGGCGAGTATGGACACAGTGAGACAGATGTTATCTGGGTCGGAAAGCCGCCCTACCATCTCCGATACACTCCTTTCGCCTGAAAGGCTGATCGAACAGTATCAGGCTGCCCGGACAATCCGGAACCGTGTGGCGATGGTCGCCCGGCGTCGACGCCGGGCGGGATCGGCTGGCTCCGTTGCGGAAGCACAGCTGGATCGAATCTTAGACCAATACAGCGACGAGACCGTCTTCGTCCATATCGGGCTCAGCGATATCAACGCCGCCTTCGAGGGCAACCCCTTCGAGTTTATCGTCGACAAACTCGACGCGCGGTTCGACAATATCCTGACGCCCGGCTTCACGCCCTCGTTCCGGAAAGACGACGGCCGCGTCTATCACAAACAGTACTCAAAACCTCGGTTCGGGACGTTCTCACAGCTGTTTCACTCGGTCGCCGACTACCGGACCGACGACGCGACCAACTCGATCCTGGTTCGCGGTCCCTACCGGTTCGCCGACTGTGACCACCACGACACGTGGGGAAAACCGGGCTGTTTCGGCGCGCTCGATGACGCGAACGTCCAGTATTTGAATATCGGAACGGACTGGCTCACCGCCTCCCAATTGCATTATACTGAGTGCTATCGTGAGCTGCCCTACGTCCGAACCGTCGACTACGACGGCGTTATTTATCATGACGATACCACTCACGAGGAGATTACCCAACGGACCCACGAGTACCAGCGGTCGGTGACGTGGAACCGCGCCAAGATCGCCGATGACCTCGCAGCAGCGGGCGTCCTCGACCGGTACAACTGCAACGGGCTCCGGCTCTTCGCGTTCAACGCCCGCGAGATTCGAGAAGCCCTCGCGCCGAAACTGGCCGACGATCCCTACTATCTGGTGACCTGAGCGTCGGCACCGACTCCGCGGCGAGCCGAGACAGGTCGACGCGTTCCTCCGTGTGACAGCCTCACAGGCCCCGAAATCCCCGGATGCCATCGAAGGCTTTATTCGGGGCTGTGGCGTTCGACTCGACAAGTAACTATGGGAGAGAAACCCGCCTCAATGTACAGGGATATCGACAAGCCCTCGTACACACGACGTGACTACATCACCGGGATTCCCGGCTCGAAGATCGCACAGCACAGCATGGGTGACCTGCAGGCCGATCCCGACGATTACCCCGTCCAGATCAGCCTCGTCTCCGAGGAGGCCGTTCAGCTCCGCCACGGCTCGCTTGAGTCCTCGCGACTCTCGGCGAACCGCCACCTGCTGAAGACCCTCGGCGAGGGCGAGTACAAGATGCTCCTCCGGAAGTTCCCCCACCAGGTGCTCCGGGAGAACAAACAGGCAACCGGCGCGGGTGCGGACCGTGTTTCGGACGGAATGCGCCAGTCGTTCGGCAAGATCGTCGGCACGGCCGCCCGAATGGGTGCCGACGAGCCGATCTTTACGGCCTACTGTACCGCCGAGCAGGCCCCGGTCGTCAAGGAAGCGTTCCGACGCGCCTACAACAAGATCTCGCCGCCGTGCCGCATCGTCGTCGAGCGCGGCGAGCAGCTGCTCGTCTCGTAGATCGTTTCCCAACCACTTTTGCTGTCTCCCCCTAACGGCCAGCGTATGCTCCGGCTCGCACTGTCGACCAACTCTGAAACCTTCGAGCGAATCCGCGAGCCACTGGCCGACCACGATATCGAAATCGGCCATCTACAGGCCAAGGAGCGGTCGATCCGCCTCACCGACCGCGAGCCGGTCGATCCCACCGACGAGTTCGATGTCGGCTTCGTCTTCCCCGGCCGACTGATGGAGGGCACTGCGGTCGACGCCATCCACGACCTCCCGTGGGTCAACGGCCGCGAGGCAGTCCTCACCTCTCGAAACAAGGGCGGCGTGATCGCCGCGCTCGACGCCGCCGACCTGCCGGTTCCCGAGACGGTCATGCTCTCAAATCCGGTCGACGAGTCGGTTGTCGTCGAGGCCGTCACCGATCTCTCCTTCCCACTGGTCGTCAAACCCAACTCAGCGACCCGTGGGGTCGGGGTGGCAAAGGCGGCCGATGTGGACTCGCTGCTCGGGATCGTCGACTACCTGAATCTCGTCCACGACTACCGGGCGACCGGCGACAAATCCTACCTGATTCAGGAATACCTGCCGAATGCGCGGGACTACCGGGTGATGGTCGTCGACGGCAAGTACGTCGGCGCAGTCGAACGTCGACTGCCCGAAGAACTGGGCGAGGGTCGGTGGAAACACAACGTCCACCGCGGCGCGGAGGCGACCGGCGTGGAGCTTCCGGCCGAGCATCGTCGACTCGCCGAGCAGGTAGCAGATGTGCTTGGGATTCGGTATTTAGGTGTCGACCTCCTGGAAACCTCTGATCGGCTTGTTGTTAACGAAACGAACGCCCGGCCGACGGTCGACGCCGAAACGAAATACGAGCCCGACTTTTATTATCGGCTGGCATCACTTATAAAAGAAACCGCTCGTGGGGAGTAGAGATCGGTCGAGGACAACACCTATAAGTCAGCTAGATGACCATTTGGAGTATGTGGCCACTTAAATATAATATCGTGCTGTTTGCGGTGACCGCAGGTACGGGGAGTATCGTTTCCGTACTCATCGGGTCGACGGGGTCGGTTGGTCTCGCGACTGTTTGGGGGACGCCAGTGGGTGCGATCATCGGAATCAACATGGTCCTCACCGAGACGGAGATGGCCGAGGAGTTCGAATCGATTACCGCTGCGGCTCCGTGGGCGTTTGCCGCGGTGCTACTCGGGCTGTCGGTACTGGTCACCTACCGTCAGTTCGGTCCTGGATCTGTGAGTACTGATCTCGTCTGGATCGTGCTCCCCGATCTGCTCGTGTTGGTTCTTTTCACGCCGATCTCGAAACTCGTTCAGCGTGGTTAATCGGTTCAATGATGCAGATTCACGTTTAAAAACGGATCACGAGAACGTATCGACCGCTCGAATCTGCCCGTCTTCGAACCAGAATACGTCGATGAACTCGAACAGTTCGCTGCCCTCGGCATCGAACAGCCGACCGGAGGCTGCGAGACCGTCGGCGGATTCCAGGAGCGTGTCGACGCGGTGGGTGGTGTCGGTCTGGGGTCGCTCGGTCCGCATGAACTCGACGAACGCCTCGCGGCTCTCGAAACTGCGGTCGGGGCGCTGTTGGATGAACTCGGGGTGGAGGATTGACCGCAAGGTTTCGTACTCGTCGTCGTCGAGACACCGGTAGTACTCCTCGACGAGCGTCGACTGATCCATACTCGTCGGTGGGGTGGGTCGACAAAGAGGCTTCTCCTCGATGTCCGTGAGTCATTCTACATACGATGCGTGGATGGATCGTCACGCCGGAGATGCCGGTACAGTGCGCCAGTGCCATAGATGGCGCTCCCGACGAAGAGGGCAATGAGAGTTCCCTCCAGAAGCGCGTGCCTGATTCCCCATTCGAGTTCACCTTTCGGACCGAGGAAGATCTGAACGCTTCTGATGGTATCGTAGCGGGCGGGAATGGTCTCGATAGTCCACTGTCCCGCGTCCCACCGGAGATAGCCAATAAGGGGTGGGAACACCGCTCGCCAACAGATACTGGCAAAAACAGCGAACTGAGCAGTCAGTATCCCTCCACGCTTGATTCCGGCATACAGCGCAACCGCCACCGAACTGAATCCGAACAGCGTGCCGAAGCCGATCTCACTGCCCGCGAGGAATCCGACAGAGGAGACGAAGAACAACAAGCCCGTCACGCCAAACGCCCGAAGCCGAGGTCGACGGTCGCCGATGAGGAGGACACTATACGTCACGCTGACACGTTGCACATCTGTCATTTAAATGTACAGTGAACGCGCTCTTTTTATCAATCGACCCCCGACTCAGCGTATCGTGGACCTGCACATCCGGTACGAGGGCGACGACGACCCCCAGAAGTGTACGGCCCGAAAGTTGGCAAAGTTCGACCGGGCCGAACTCCACCGCAGCCACCGCGCCACACCCTATGGGATCGTCCTCAACCCCCACGCCGAGCAGGCTCTCTCGCCTGCCGACCGCGGGATCGCCAGCGACGGTGCACTCGTCGCCCTCGACTGCTCGTGGGAGTCGGCTGGTGAGGCACAGTTCTCCTTAGCTGGCGAGCATCGCGCACTCCCGTATCTCGTCGCCGCAAACCCCGTGAACTTCGGTCGACCAATGGAACTCACCACCGTCGAGGCCCTCGCCGCGGCCCTCGTCATCTTTGGCGAGCGCGAGCAGGCCGAGGATATCCTCAGCAAGTTCACGTGGGGCGAGACGTTCCTGGAACTCAACGACGAACCGCTCCGGCGGTACGCCGACTGTGCTGACTCGAGTGAGATCGTCGACGTCCAACAAGAGTATCTCGACCGCTGATTATTTTCTCACTGACTGTCGCCGGGAACGAACAAAGCTATCACCGCCCGGTTTGAGTGGCAGGTAATGAGCGAGGACGTTTCGGAGCGCTCGCTGGCTGACCACCAGCGCCTTGTCGACCGCATCTGGACCCAGCATCCCGACCGACAGAACCAGACCTCCTCGTCGTGGTGGTGGTTCATCCTCTTTCCCGACGGCGAGGAGGGGTACGGTCCCGAACAGCTGATGTTTTCGATCGCCGCCCGAGCGGGCGACGACATTCGTGTCAATGACATTCCGATGGCGGGACTCGATCTCGACCGCTCGGTTGAGGGGGGTGTCGATGAGTTCAGCGCGATCTCGGTCGGCTGGTACGGCGACGGCGAGGCGGTCCACGAAGGACTCGTCAATCAACCCGCCACCGCACGGCTCTCACCCGATGGTTCGATTACCGCCTGGGCAGAAAGCGAGGACGGAACGAGGCGTGGTGGCGAAATCAGGGCATCGACGGATCGAGAGGTAGGGTTAGAGGCCCACTTTGCCGGAAAAAAGGGCGAAGCCGAGTTTGAGGCGTGGGGCGACCTCGAAAATCGCGTCGACTCGCCGGTCCAGGCGATGGATACCAACACCGCGGTCGGCGGCATGGATCTCGTTGCTTGGCGGCGAATGCAGTTCGAGGGCGAGTTCGTCCTCCCCGATGGCCCCGAACAGTTGGAGGGAATCTGCTACTTCCAGCGCGTCTGTCTCAATCTCCCGCTGTTTCCGTGGAAATGGATCTGGGCGTTTTTCCCCGACGGGACAGCGTTTTCGGCGTTTATACCCTTCCTTGGCCCTCAGGTGCTCCGCCGCGGCTATCGCTTCTTCGACTCCAAGCGCCTGGAGCGGTCGACGATCCCCGTCAGGCAGTCGGCACTCTGGGACTCAGCCACCGGCGACCGGATCGTCGAATTCGATTCGGCCACCATCGAACCGGTGTTCGACGACGGCCCACACCCGCATTTCGAGGTCGAGGTGAGCGACGGCGACGGCAACCGTGTGGCGTTCACGGCGACCAGCTACGGCCACGCACGCAACTACATCGACCGGCCCATACTCGGTGGACTGACCGAGAGTCACTGGAGCTACAACGAATACCTGTTCCGAATGGACAATTTAAAAGGGGAGATCAACGGACGGCAAATAAACCGAGAGACGATGGGACAGGGGTTCGGCACGTTGGAATACGCGTGTGGACTCGGGCTGTAGCCTCGGCCAAGAGTTACGAGAAGACGGCACCGAGCGCGCCAGCAAGGGCGCTGTCGACGGCGAAAATGAGCGTCACGACCAGCCCACCGACGAGCACGCCCCCGAAGCCGAGCGCGCCACCGAGTGGCCCGCCAGCTAATCCCAACACGCCCACCACGACCGCGAAGCCGACCGTGAGTACGATTCCGGCAACCGAGCCCGCAAGCAGGCCGTGCCACGCACCACTCATCAGCCCGCCACCGGCGACGTAGCCCGCTGCCAGCCCGCCGATAATCCCGGCCCCGATATGGCCGACGACGGGGAGCCCTGTCGCCAAGGCCCCTGTGATCACGATTACGAGAAAGCCGATGCCGACCGCTCGCCAGTTTGTCATACTCCCTGTAGGTGATCAGCGAGCAAAAGCCCGACGACAGAGAGAGGGCGTGGTCGACTCCTCTGTATCGACGAACACTCCAATCGGCTCCACAGACCACTCACGTACGTCGACACGTCACATTTGCACAGCGACGAACCGCGAGAGATTATTAAAAAGACGACCCTGATAGCCAATTATTCTAGCAACTTGCCCCCTGTTTTAGCAGTTGAGTTAATAAACTTCGAGCAGCTACGCCCTAGTAATGACTGCAGATGACGCCACCGAGAGGCCGGCCGACAGCTGTTGTGACAGCGACAGCTGCGGGGAGTCGGTCGACGGCAGTGCGGTAGCCGGTCGCCCGAGCGAGGCGGCCGAAACGGTCTCGCTGTCGGTGCCGTCGATGGACTGTGCGTCGTGTGCCAACAAGGTCGAATCCAGCGTCTCGAAACTCGACGTGAGCGAGATCGATCCGCGACCCACCTCGGGAACGCTGATCGTCGGCTACGATCCCGACGACGCAACGCCAGACGCGATCCGTGACCGCGTCGAAGCCGCAGGCTACGAGATCGAGGACGACGACGAGCCACACGATCCGACCGCGGTCTGGAAAAGCAGCCGGGCGATCCGAACCGGCCTCGGCGCGGTGCTCATGCTCATCGGAATCACCTTCGAGTGGCTCGTCCCCGGCGCGAACGTGACTCTCGGGACCGTCCTCGGCGCGGAACTCGGCGTCGACTGGGTGGCCTACGTCGCCGCGGCCGCGGTCGCTGGGGCCGAGATTGTCCGGAACGGCTACTACTCGATCCGGAACTGGAGCCTCGATATCGACCTGCTGATGACCGGCGGGATCATCGGCGCGCTGGCGGTCAATCTCCCGTTCGAGGCCGCCACGCTCGCGGTGCTGTTCAGCATCGCCGAACTGCTCGAACGCTACTCGATGGATCGCGCCCGCGGCTCCCTGCGGGAACTGATGGAGTTGTCGCCTGAGACTGCGACCGTCGTTAAAAACGACGAGGAGCAGGTCGTCCCAGCCGAGGAGGTGGCCGTTGGCGACCGTGTGGTTGTGCGGCCGGGAGAGAAAGTGCCTGTCGACGGGATCATCCGCGAGGGCGACAGCGCCCTCGACGAATCCCCAATTACCGGCGAGAGCGTCCCTGCCGACAAGGGACCAGGAGACGAAGTGTACGCGGGCAGCCTGACCGAGGCCGGCTATCTGGAGATCGAGTCGACCGCCCCGGCCGACGAGTCGACCATCGCCCGGGTGATCGAACTCGTCGAGGCTGCCGAGGGCAAACAGACCGACACCGAACAGTTCGTCGACCGTTTTGCGGCGGTCTACACCCCGATCATCGTCGTCGCCGCGCTGGCGACGATGGCGATCCCACCGCTGATCTTCGGCGGGCCGTTCACCCAGTGGTTCGTCCGCGGGCTGACGCTGCTCGTGGTCGCCTGTCCCTGTGCGTTCGTCATCTCGACGCCCGTCTCGGTCGTTTCAGGGCTGACGAGTGCGGCCCGCAACGGCGTCCTAATCAAGGGCGGCACGCATCTCGAAGCGATGGGTGAGGTCGAAGCCGTCGCGGTCGACAAGACCGGGACGCTCACCACGGGCGATCTCGGCGTCACTGACGTGATCTCGCTCAACGGGAATAGCGAATCCGATGTGCTGGCCTGTGCTGGGGCACTCGAACGACGGAGTGAGCACCCGATCGCCGACGCCGTCGTCGACTACGCCGACCAACAGTTGTCGGAGCGTGAGGGGCGGAGCGTGACGAACTTCGAGGCGATCACGGGCGAGGGGGTCCGCGCGGAGCTGGATGGGGCGGCCCACTACGCGGGCAAACCGGGGCTGTTCGCCGATCTCGGCTTCGATCTCGAACACGCCCATCTGGAGTCCGACGGCGGCGTCGCTGCCGGCGTCGCCGTCGACGAGGCAGACAGTCTCCAGGAGGAACTCGAAGCCTGCGAGCACGGCAACTATCTCGATCTGATCTCCGAAACGATCCCGCGGCTCCAACGTGAGGGCAAGACGGTCGTCCTCGTTGGCACCGAAGACGAACTGGAGGGCGTCATCGCCATCGCTGATACCGTCCGGCCGGAGTCGGCGTGGGCCGTCGAGCGACTAAAAAAAGCGGGCATCGAGCGCGTGGTCATGCTGACCGGCGACAACGAGCGGACCGCCAACGCGATCGGCCAACAGGTCGGCGTCGACGAAGTACGCGCGGACCTCCTGCCCGAAGAGAAGGTCGACGCAGTCCGAGAACTCCGGGAGGCCCACGAGGGCGGCGTGGCGATGGTCGGCGACGGCATCAACGACGCCCCAGCGCTGGCGACCGCCTCCGTGGGAGTCGCCATGGGTGCAGCCGGGACCGACGCCGCCCTCGAAACGGCGGACATCGCGCTGATGGCCGACGAGCTGAGTCGGTTGCCGTATCTCTACGACCTGTCGACTGCGGCCAGTGGGGTCATCCGACAGAACATCTGGTCGAGCCTCGGCGTCAAACTCCTGCTGGGCGTCGGCGCACCACTGGGCTACGTCTCGGTACTCATGGCCATCGTCATCGGCGACATGGGGATGAGCCTCGGGGTCACCGGCAACGCGATGCGACTGGCGAGCGTCGAACCGGCCGAACCTGACCAGTAGTCACGGATAGCGTCCGGCTGGTTTCGTCGTTCATTTCTGTTTGTGATGTGATTCCGTAGCACGAATTCGTGAGCGTCTTATCCGCTGAGCCCCCACTACTAGTTGTGGACACGAATCGCCTCACACACACCCTCAACGAGGAGTTCGGCGGCAGTGAGGCCGAACTCCGTGTCGTCACTCGCCAGGTCCGAGACCTCGTCGATTCCGGGCAGGTCGTCGCCGATCGTGGCCGGGAGTTGACTGTCGACGAGCTTGTCGATCATCTCCAGGATGCCCCCGAGGGGTCGGATCTCATCCAACGGTGGAACTGGTGGATGGGCGCGCTCGACGTCGCCTACGGCGGCTACGAACGGTTCTCAGTTCGCTACCTCCGAAACGACGAATCGGGTGTGAACACGTAGAATTGTCCGCCCTCTCCGCGGTCCCAGAGCGGTAGCCAACGACCGATCCCATTGTCAACGGACTGTGGCACAGACGCTTTTCCGGAGTTTGGTCTGAAAGATCGTTCAGCACAGTTGATTAGTCATCGCGAATTTTTATATGATTGTGTAAATATTGGATTTATGACAGTGATTGAACTAGAGTTGTCGGTAATGAATATGGTGGTGATTGTGGCGATATGGGCAACAGTATTTGTTGTTCTGACTGTTCTCTCGCCACCGCTGTTATCGAATGTAGTACTATCAGGGGTTGCAGGCGGTATTTCGTTCGTTCTTTCGCTGTTGTATTTACAGGAGTCAGGGACGTAAGCACGTACGCGAACCGACGGATGAAAACGTCTGCAGCGGCGACAAACCAGTAATGGACGTGCAGTTTCTCGGCGGCGCGGGCGAGGTCGGTCGGAGTGCGATCCTCGTCAACGATCGGCTCCTCCTGGACTACGGCTCGCTGACGGCGACCCCGCCACAGTACCCCGTTGGCGACGTAGAGCCCGAGGCGGTCGTCGTCTCCCACGGCCACCTCGATCACGTCGGCGCGATTCCCGCGCTGCTCTCCGGGTCGAAGCGCCCCGAAATCCATTGGACGCCGCCGACAGCCGAACTCGCCCGGATTCTGGCTCGTGACACCCTGAAATTACATGGGGGAACGATGCAGTGCCCGTTTACTGAAACGCATGTCGCCCGAATGGGTGAGGTCGACACCCGCCACAGCTACAAAGAAACGTTCGAGGCGGCGGGCCACGAGGTGACCTTTTATAATGCGGGCCACATCCCCGGCTCGGCGCACGTGCTCGTCGACGACGGCGACACTCGTCTTTTATATACGGCCGACTTCCACACCGACGACACCCGGCTCTTGGAGGGGTCGACGGCGCGGCCCGAGGCGGATGTAGTAATCTGTGAGTCGACCTACGCCGACGTGCGCCACGACGACCGCAGCGGGGTCGAATCGCGGTTTGCGGAGACTGCGCGGACGACGATGTGGGAGGGCGGGACGGTCGTCGTCCCGGCGTTCGCCATCGGGCGCACACAGGAGTTGCTGCTGGTCTGCGAGGCCCACGACCTGGACTGCTACGTCGACGGGATGGGTACCGAGGTGCTGGCGATGCTCCGGCAGTATCCCGACTACCTGCGGGACGGTGACGCCCTCGGTCGGGCCGCCCGCCATGCTCGGGAGGTCACCGGCCGCGACGGCCAGCGCAAGCGGATCGCCGACCAGAACACCGTGATCGTCACCACCAGCGGGATGCTCTCCGGCGGCCCGGCGATGACCTACATTCCCGAAATTCGGACCGACCCGGTCAATCGGATTTCGTTGACTGGGTATCAGGTCGAGGGGACACCCGGTCGACAGTTGCTGGAGACGGGGCGGTGTGAACTCAACGGCGGCATCTATCCGGTATCGGCCCAGACTGATCTGTTCGACTTCTCGGCGCACGCCGATCACGATGGGCTGCGGGCCTTTTTAAGCGAGTATGAGGGGGCAGAGGTCCTCGTGAATCACGGCGACTCCTGTGGCTCGTTTGCCGAGGAGTTGCGCGAAGACGGGTTCGATGCGCAGGCTCCGGAGTTAGGCGAGACGGTCGAGTTTTGAGTGAAGCGCAGTCGACGCCACGTACCAGTCTCTCTTCCTGAATCAGTCCTTTAGCCCCGCATGCCCAACCGTGAGCCTATGGCTGACCAGAACAACCCCGAGCTTTCGGCGGCCGAAAAGGAGGCGCTCTACGACATTCAGCATGCGACCGAACACGTGTATCAGGGGTTCGGCGACCTGATCGCGTTCCACCACAAAGTCGGCCACGCGATGGACAAACTCGCCCGTGCCGAGGAGGCCCTCCGCGAGGCGGGCCACGAGGAGTTCGCCGACGAACTCCGCGAGAAGCATCTCCCCTCGGGCGCGGTCGACGATATGTGGACCTACGAGGTCGTCGAGACCTTCCGCCACGGCTTTCTGGCCGACATTACCGAGTTCGACGACCGGGTACGAAGCGACCTCGCCGACGGCGACCACCACATCACCGAGAGCGAACAACAAGATGAGTGGCGCGAGCGCGTCGACTGGGAGCCTTAGTCCTCGCTCTCGTCGAGATACGAGTCGACCTTTTCGGCATATCGCTCCAGCTCCGAGGCCAGCTCGCGGGCCTGATCCGGCGTGAGCCGGACGCGGTCGGCGTGGGCCGGAAGGTGTTCGAGTTCGGCGTTGTCGAGTTCCAGTTCCAGTTTGACGTGGTCGGGTTTCTTTCGCGGCGCGGTGGCGTTGACCACCGCGTACGCCGATTCGGTAAAGTCGTGGGCTTCGGCCTCGCCGTCGATCAGGTCAAGGGTCGTGTAGGCGTTGACTGAGAGGAGTCGATCGGACATATCGACACTGTAGACGGGCTGACTCTTGAGCCTTTATCAGTTGGGAGCGCGATCCGTTTGATAATGTCCGTCGACAGCCGATCAGCAGTCGAGGAGCAGGTTCGCACCACGGTCGACGAAACAGTCGATGCGACTGTCTCCTGGACGCTCGCGGAGACGGCCGACGGCTACCGGATCAGCCTCGACGACCGAGAACTCGAAATCGATCACCACGATGGCCCCGAGGAGGCGGTCCACTGGGTGCTTACGCTCCGGGCTGACGGCGAGACGGTGAGCAAGTTCGGTCCCTACGGGTCGACTGAGGAACTCCTCGACCAACTCGAAACAGTCCTGACGAGCGACGTCTTCTACACCGTCTGTTGTGACGGCTAAGTGGAGGGCCGTACGCGGGCGGGTCGTCAGCGAGGTTAGTCGTCGGCGGTGGGGGCTACTCTCGTCGTCTGTATCGGATCCATGATCCGTTCGTCAGCATCCAACGCGGTCCACTGCAGGTCACCTGCGTACTCGAACGCACTGTGGTCCTGCGTCGGGTCGACGACGGTCAGCGAGAGCCAGCCGTTGTCCAGGAGTTGGGCGACCGACTCGTGTTCCGAGAGAATATCGGTCACGCGCTCGACAGGGGCGTGGATCACCGTCGAGAGGCGGAGCGGCTGGTGGTAGGGGTCGCCGCTGGGGGCGCTGACTGACTGGAGCGGCAGGCCCGTCATGAGGTCGCCGCCGTTGCCCTGGTAGACGCCGACGTTGCCGACCGGGTTGTGGGTGACTTTCGAGCCGCTGCCGAAGGCCGCGGTGTCGACAGTGGCGAAGTAGTACTGATTGTTGATCCACTGGGTGACGACCATCGGCCCGGCCATGATCGCTTCGAGGGCCTTGCCGTCGGGATCGGTCGACCAGTCGTAGGAGTGCAAGAACGCTCGGCCGTCGAGGTCGTAGTCGGCCGTGAGATCGCGCGGCCCAACGACGAAGCCAGCGTTGCCAGCCAGCCCCCACTCGGGGCGGGTCTCGGCCCAGTCGGCCGCGCGGCGGTCGGTTGCCGCGACGCCGTCGTCGTCAGCACCCAGTGAGGCGGCGCGCTCGGAGGCTGCCCCAGCGCGGGCTGTTTCGAGATCGGCCTGTAGCCCGTCGAGATCGTCGGCGTGGCTCTCGGGGATCGCACTGTCGTACAGCGTGATCTCGTCGGTCGTCGTGTTGTGTTCGGCGGCGAAGAAGACAGTGTCCGCTGGGATGTCGTAGCCGCGGTCACGGAGCGCATCTTTCACGTCCTCGTCGTTGCAGATCGCCGCGAGCACGCGGGCGCTCGGCCCGCCGGGGTTGCCAGCGCAGGCCCCACAGTCGAGGCTCGAATCAAAGGGATTGTTCGACGTCTCGCTGGCGTGGCCGGTGAAGACGACAAGGCGGGCGAACTGTTCCCAGCCCATGAGTTCAAAGGCTGTTTCGGCGTACTCGACTTTTTCATCGTGGGTCAGCCCCTCGCGGAGTTCGTGTACCCCGTCGGGGTTGTAGTCGACCGAGGGCTCGCAGAACTCGTGGGTGTGTGGCGCGTTGTCGGCCGCATCTTTGGCTGCCGCAAAGCGGTCGGGCACCAACGTCTTGGCAGCCAGCGCAGCCCCGTAGCCCGCCCCGGCGCTCTCGACGAAACTGAAGGCGGTCGCGGCGTTTGATTTGAGGGCTTTGACGACGTCTTTGCCCATCCCGAGGGCGTCGTGCCAGCGGTCGTGGGCGTCGTGTTTGCTGTCGTGGCCCGCCGTGGGGCGGTCGGTGATGCGGTGCTGGGCGTCGACGATCGGCGGACAGGCATCGACGCTCACCTCGGAGTCGTACCCCTCGTAGCGCATCGGAACGCCGAAGAATCCGGCGTAGCCGTGGGTCTCGTAGTTGCCAGTCGATTCGATGTGGCGGCGGATGATCTCCGAGCGGGTGTCGATACAGAAGACGAGTTGTGCGTCCGGACGGCCACCGTCGTCTGCCTCGGCCAACGACCCACTGGCTTCGGCGACTGCGTCGACCAGCTCGCCGCGGTAACTCTGCTCCCACACGGTTAACCAGACTTCAGCCAGCGGAACCCCGTCGCTCGGTTCGTCGCTTGCAGTCCACTCGGCCGGTGGCTCGATGGGGACATCCAGGAGGGCGGCCACCACGAGGCGCGCGGCGAGGTAGCCAGCCAGCGAGATCGGATAGGCGGACTGCCAGGCGTCGCCGCTGTCGGCCTGCTGTTTGATCAGGCCGGTCCACCCCGGCAGCGACGTCAGGTGGTACTCGAAGATCGTCGACCAGTCGCCGACGTGGTGCTCGCCGAGCACTTTTTGAATGGCTGCGATCGGCTCCTCGGGCAGGTCGGCAATCGTTCGGCTGTCGGGGATCTCGCCGTCGTGGCGGGCCACTGCGCGGAACGACTTATAAAAGCCGTCCTCGCGGTTCGGCATCGGCCACTCGGTGTGGCCCTGGTCGAGGAACGCCGCCAACCACTTGATCAGCAGGTGATCGACCGGCTGCTGGGGGTCGTCGCTGGTTTCCGTGGTCGCGGCTTCGGCGGCGTCGGCCGCGGCCATCCGGTCTAAGAGCGCCTCCGGCGAGTCGTCGTGGCCGTGGTCAGTGAGTTCGGCCTCCAGGAGTTCGCGGTCAATGAGCCCCTCGTCCCAGGCCTGCTGGAACACTTCCGCACTGGGGTAGCCGTCGCTGCCGAACAGTCGCTCGGCCTCCGCGGCGGCCTCGTGGAACGGTTGGTCCTCGAAGCCGGCCAACGGGTTGGCCGTCACAAAGGAGTGGAGCGGCCACGCCGCGCCGACCGCGGTTGCTGCTTGGTCGATGCTGTCTTCGATTGAGGTGTTAGTACTCATTATAGTCCTCCGTGGAAGTCAGGACAGTGCTGGCTGGTGGCTGGGTTGCGTTCAGGAGTGCGACGTACAGTCGCTGGCTGCGCTGGTAGAGTCCCGTCTCGATAGCGATGTAGGCGACCCCGAATGCCGCGGCGACGACGCCGTGGACGACTGTCAGCTCTGCGGGTGCTGAGACGAGCATCGTCCCGCTCATCACGCCCGCGATGGCGTTGTAGACGGTCGCGTAGACCGCGATGGCGGGCAGGAACACGAGCGGGACGAGACCGTAGCGCGTCGACGCCGCGACCGATGTCTGGGCGAGAGCGTTCCGGGTCGCGTGGAGCGTCGTCAGCACGACCAGCAGCGCCAACAGGAGGCCACTGTCGAGGCTCGTCCCTTTTCCGGTGAGAACGGCGAACAGAACACCACCAGCCAGCGCCGTCAGGACGGTGACGACGAAGCCGACAGCACCGAGCGAGTCGGGAGCGTGGCCGGTGTCGGTCGGACTGGTCTGATCGACCGCCTCGCCCGTCGAGAGGAACTGGTAGGCCTTATAAAAGCCGTGGAGCACGAGGTGGGTGATCGCCGCGCCGAAGAAGCCCAGCCCCGCCTGCATGATCATGAATCCCATCTGGCCGACTGTCGAACAGCCGAGCTGGCTTTTGATATCGGACTGAACGGATTTCAGGAGCTTGCCGAGCAGCGCACTGGCCGCGCCGACAGCGACGACCAGCAACATGAACCCGGCGTCGACCGAGATGACGGGTGCGAAGCGAACCAGCAGGATGCCGCCAGCGTTGACGAACCCGGCGTGCATCAGCGCCGACGCCGGGGTCGGCGCGGTCATCGAGGCCAAAAGCCACGTGTGGAACGGCACCAGCGCCGACTGGATCATCGCCACCAGCAGGAGCGCGCCCGCCGCGACGAGCCATAGCGTCTGCGGAACCGTGTCGGCAGCCGCGACGATTCCGGAGACCGTGGTCGCACCGGTCGACGACCACAGCGCCGCGAGTGCGACGATCAGCAGGCCGCCGCTGGCGAGGAAGTAGCGACGAGCCAGCGCGGCCGCCGCCTGTGCCTGCGGCCATCCCTTAACGTGGCCAATCAACTCCGCCATCAGCAGGCCCATCACCACCCACGCCAGCGCGAACAGCGCGATGTGGTCAGCGGCGACCAGTGCCAGGACGACCAGCGTGAAGCCGAAGACGGTGGCGAAAAACCGGTCGACGCGGTCGTGGGCGGCCAGATACCGGCGCGAGTAGCTGTGAACGATCCCACTGAAAAAGGTCACAGCGACCCACATCACGACCGTCAGCCCGTCGACGGCGATCACACCGGCCAGTGACCAACTCTCGCCGGTCGCAAGCCGGACCCCGAGTACACCCAGCGCTGCGACCCACAGCAGCCAGACGAGCCGCGTAAGAGTCGCCGGGAGCGGCCCCGTCGATGGTGTCCCGTTCGGAAGCGATCCAACCGTCGTCAACTGATCCTGTTGGTTCATCGTTTGGTCCGTTGTCGACCGCCTGCGTCGACCGATCGTATTCCGAAACAACCGGTCGTCAGCAGCCCGGTCGTCTTCACTACCCTATACGAACAAACTGTGTATTAAATTCTTTTATCTTCCCAAACTGTTCGACAAAATTAGCGTCAAAGAACATTATGGTTTTTATTCTCACAGACGTGATAATCGGCCAACGTATATCGGGAGGCTACTTACTGACATAGACTCCCGACCGGGATCGACTCGTCGTCAGGGAGTCCGGCATCGAGTTCGGCAATATCAGTCACGCCATCGACGGCCACCAGATACTGTTTTCCGGGGAACGTGCCGTAGACGCCGTCCTGATCGTGCACGTAGCCCGCGACGGTAATCGACGACGGGAGTCGCTCGGTCAACAGTTCGACCCCCCGGACGACAGTACACTCGACGAGACGGTGCCGTGCCGTCCGAAGCGGCGTCGTCTGATCGACCACGCCAGCGTCGACGGCGTCGTCGACAACCGACTCCAGTGGCCCGAACCGTGCCTCGATCCCGGCTGGCTCCCGTGTGGGCGGGGCGAGCCACCGCTCGTAGAGGTCGGCGATCACCTCACACTGGGTATGTCCGACGACGAGCACGGCGCTGATGTCACGGTCGTCGACGAGATGCGTCACCGTCCCGTCGACGACCCGCTGGCCGTCCCGGCTGCTCCAGGACACGCCGCCGAGTGTCGTGACTCGATGGGTGGTCCAGGAGGGGTCGATCGGCCACACCGACACCTCAGACCGGTGGCTCATCGAACACGACACGACGAGCGCGGTTCCCGACTCGGCATTCGTACAGCTACTCTCGACAGGACATCGCGTTTGGGCACCGAGTCCCGCCAGCAGCGAGTCGAGACCGTCGTCAGTCATCCGAACGCACCCCATCTCTTTGATCGGTTGGTTGGCCCATTCGGGATCACCTGTTAGCAAACATATTGATTCATTTCCAGAGATAATACTACCGATCTGTTCGATATCCGGAGATGGAAACCCATATCGTGATACAACTGTGCCTCACGGTATGGAACAGTTCGAGGGAACGATCCTTGTGGGGGAGTCGTTTGAACCGATCGATGGCCGTGTCGTGGTCGACGACGGGCGGATCGAGGCCGTCGAACGGGTCGACACCGACTCGACGGATATCATCGTCCCCGCGTTCGTCAACGCCCACACCCACATCGGCGATTCGGTCGCCAAGGAGGCCGCCGTCGGGCTCTCGCTGGATGAGGCGGTCGCCCCACCCGACAGCCGTAAACACCGACGACTGGCCGCCGCGAGCCGCGCGGAACTCGTCGAGGCGATGAGCCGAACAATGGGATTCATGGAGCAGACGGGAACCGCGGCGTTCCTCGACTTCCGCGAGTCGGGCGTTGCGGGAGCCGAGGCCCTCCGTGCCGCCGAGGAAGGCCGCAAGGTCGACGCCTTCATTTTCGGCAGTGACGATCCTGCGGTCCTGGAGGTCGCCGACGGCTTCGGCGCGAGCGGCGCGAACGACGCCGACTTTACCAACGAGCGGGCTGCAGTCCGTGAGGCCGAAGTCCCCTTCGCGATTCACGCGGGCGAGCCCGACGCCACCGACATTCATCCGGCGATCGATCTGGAGCCCGAGCTGCTGGTTCATATGGTCCACGCCGAGGCCAAGCATCTCGACCGCGTCGAGAACCGGTCGATTCCGATCGCGGTCTGTCCGCGCGCCAACAACGTCTTGGAAGTCGGTCGACCACCGATCCGCGAGCTGCTCGATCACACGACTGTCGCACTGGGGACGGACAACGTCATGCTCAACGAGCCGTCGATGTTTCGGGAGATGGCCTACACGGCCAAAACGTTCGACGTCAGTTCGCGGGAGGTCCTCCGAATGGCGACGACCGCGGGCGCGGAGATCGCCGGGCTCGACTGCGGCGTCATCGAACCCGGCCGACGGGCAGCACTGCTCGTCCTGGACGGCGAGTCGGACAACCTCGTGGGGACCGCCGACCCGGTTGGCGCGGTTGTTCGCCGGGCGACCGCCCTCGACGTCGACCGCGTGGTGTTGTAGGCGGAGGAATTACTCGGGGTCGAAGTCGCCGAACGGCGTGGTTTCGTGGCTCCGGACCAGCACCTCGTCGGCAACAGTCAGCCCCATATCGAGCAGTTCCTGGGCGACTGGTGTAATATCGCTGTCGGTCTCCCCGACAGCCGTGACCAGGAGGTTTTGCTCGCCGGTGACGAGTTCCTGCACCGAGACGACGCCGTCGATGGCGAGGATCTCCGGAATCATCTCCCCGCGTTCGGGGATCGTGGCGGTACAGAACAGCAGCATTCGGAGCGGATACCCCGATTTCTGGTAGTCTATCTCGGCGCTGTAGCCTTTGAGTATCTCGTCGGCTTCGAGCTGTTGGATGCGCTTGCGAACTGTACTGCCGGAGGTCCCCGTTCGCTCCGCGATGTCGCCCGACGACATGTTGCGTGCGTCCTCCTGGAGCGCATGGAGGACTGCCCGGTCGACATCGTCGATATCCTCGCCAGTCATGATTGGTAGTCTCACGGCAGAAATAAAGACACTTTGGCTTACCGGAGTCGCGACTACCGGAGCGTGATCGGTTGAAAAATGCTCGATCAGGGATTCGAACCCTGGTCCTCGGCTCGAAAGGCCTCTATCCATCAGCGGATGATGAGGTATTTCGAACACATCCCAACTCGCCTAAGTGCGGTTTTTGGCCGCTACTAACAGTAGTTATGTGGTATAGGTATTTAAAACACCCAGCTAATTGTCCACCCGCCAAGTTAGATTAAAAGGATTCTGCTACCGGAATCCGCAATTAACTCTTGCTCGTGTCAATCGAGACTGCATATTCACACATAACATTGGGGCAGATTTGAACAGTACGGTCTAGTTAAGCCAATTTGAGGGTGGTAGCTACCTAGGTGGTGCTGTGAAAATAAAAAAGATAAATGTATGAATGTGGAGCAACTAATGCGACAAATATAGCATGGATATTCCAACACTTCACGGTCTTTATCGATCAGGAGATAAAAAGCCAATAGATGTTGTTAATCAATGTCTGAACCAGATTTCAGAGAGTGATACAAATGCTTGGATAGTGACGAGAGATGCAGAATCTGTTCGTCGTGAAGCCCGTGAAATCGGAACGAAATCCAGAGCTGACCTTCCTTTGTATGGTATTCCATTCGCGGTGAAAGACAACATCGATTACAAAGGATTACCCACTACTGCAGGTTGTCCATCCTACAGTTATCAGCCAAATGAGCACGCAACAGTTGTACAGAGCCTCATTGACGCAGGTGCAATTTTACTCGGGAAAACTAATATGGACCAATTTGCAACGGGTTTAGTTGGTACAAGGAGTCCCCATGGTCCCTGTAAAAATGTGTTCAATGATGAGTTCATATCTGGCGGTTCTAGTTCAGGTTCAGCAGTTGCAGTAGCTAATGAACAGGTTTGTTTCGCACTCGGCACAGATACGGCTGGCTCAGGGCGAATTCCTGCAGCATTCAATGGACTTGTCGGGCTAAAACCGACACGTGGACTTGTAAGTACTCATGGAGTCGTTCCAGCTTGCAAATCTTTGGACTGCGTATCGATTTTCGCTAATTCTATCGATGACGCGACCCAGATTGGTCAAGTAGCAATCGGATATGATGAGAAAGATCCGTATTCACGATCAAAAGCAGACAATTTCACTCTCACAATGAATAAATCATCTTCTCCTCACATTGGTGTTCCTACTGCAGAAAATTTAGAGTTCTTCGGTGATGAAGAGGCTGAGTCATGCTTTGAGGTCGCGGTTGGGCGGGCACAGTCAATCTCTGAGTCTATTACTCATATCGATTTCACACCGTTCATTAAGGCTGCTAAACTCCTTTACCAAGGCCCCTGGGTTGCCGAACGTTTCTCTGCAGTCGGTGAATTTCTTGAAACCAACCCTGATGATGCTGATCCAGTAGTAAAGCGTATTATCGAAAGTGGTGCTGACTACTCCGCTGTTGATGTCTTTGAAGCATTTTATGAACTACAAACATACAAACATCAAGCTACAAATGTATTTGACTCAATTGATGTCTTGGTTACCCCGACAGCTGGAACGATATATACAATAGACGAAATTGATTCCAATCCAGTTGAATTGAATTCGAATTTAGGGTATTACACGAATTTTGCGAATCTGTTAGACTTATCAGCTGTTTCTGTACCAACCGGTTCATTTGAGTCTGGGCCATCATTCGGCACGACGGTCTTCGGCGAAAAATATGCAGATTCAACAGTTGCATCAGTTGCATCCGAATTAACTAATAAATAGACTACAGAGACGTCCGTCAAAATTTAGGATCTCACCTATACTACACAGATACTTGTGTGTATATCTTTTGAATCGGGTAATAACTATACTAATGAGTTGTTTAAATACCGCACACTAAACAAACCAAATATGGTAGTTGATACGGTAATTGAGAATGGTACTGTCGTAAACCCTGATGAAGTAATAACAGGAGGAGTAGCAATTGATGATGGTTCTATTGTTGCTGTAGGTTCGAATTCAAGTTTACCTGAAGCAGAGGAAATAATTGATGTCGACGGGAAGATGATCCTTCCAGGGGCAGTTGATGTTCACGTTCATTTGGATGATATGTTTTCAAATGACACGTACGAATCTGCCTCCAAAGCGGCCGCTCTAGGCGGTACCACAACATTCGTCGATTTTGCTTGGCAAGCGTGGGCAAGTGAATCCAGTATCTGGGATGAACCGAGCACACTCCTAGAGGGAATTAAACGAAAAAAAGAGAAAGCTGAGGACTCAATAATTGATTACAGTCTACACGGAGCGATTACTCGTGATGATTATGATGTTTTTGAAGAGTTCCCCGAGATCATCAAACAAGGAGTCACTTCAATTAAAATGTTCACAGCATATGAATTTGGTTTATCTAGTGGATTCATTAATGAGGTGCTTCAAGAGGCCGCAGATTACGACTTAGTAGCTGTTCTTCATACTGAGGATTCCTCTGTTTGTGAAGTCATTACTGAACAATTCAAGGCAAACGACAACGGTGAGCCAGAGTTCTATCCGAAGTCGCGTCCAGATTATGCAGAGGCCATGGCTGCAGACAATGCCATTACAATGGCGATGGAAGCTGGCTGCCGTTACTATGGTATTCATACAACATGCAGAAAAGCTGCAGATGTTATCGAAGAGTACCGAGATAATAATGGAGACATGATCCGAGCAGAAACATGTACACAGTACACTGTTGCTGATGATTCTCTCTTTGATGAGATCGGACTCCTCCCAATGGCTGCACCACCACTTAGAAAACCAGATGATAACGATGCCATGTTCGAACATCTTGACCGTGGCACACTCGACGTGGTCTCAACCGATCATTGTGGATATTTGACTGATGAAAAGCAGGTTTATCCTTGGTGGGAAGGAACTTTTGGAATGAATTCACTTCAACAGAGTCTTTCTGTTTTTCATGACGAAGCCGTCATGAACCGTGGCTTTAGTTACCCGTTCTTAGTGCAAAAATTAGCAGCGAATCCGGCACGGATATTTGGGATGGAAAATAAGGGTACAATCGCACCTGGAAAGGATGCAGATGTTGTCGTTTTCGATCCAGATGAGACTCGTGAAATTGACCCTGCAAATAATGCCTCGTATTCGGACTTTTCTGTGTATGAGGGCCGAGAGGTTGGAACTGTCGAAAAAACATTTGTACGTGGTGAATTAGTCGCCGATGACGGAAGCATTGTCAAAGAATCGGGCTACGGGGATTTTGTAGAGCGTGAAATCCCAACCTGGGGGAATAAAAATGAGTGATAATTTCACGCCTTACGAAGCGTCAATTAGCGAAATTCATGAAGCGATGCAGCAGGGAGATGTAACCAGTGCAGAGCTTGTAAATAAATATCTCGAACGAATCGACAAATATGACAACAGCGGCCCTGAGCTCACATCGATTATTACTATTAACCAGAATGCAGAAGAACGCGCAGCAGAGCTCGATGTAGAGCTATCAGAGAATGGTTTGACTGGACCACTCCATGGTATCCCAGTACTCGTCAAAGACCAAGCAGAAACAAAGGATATTACTACCACATTTGGGTCAAAAGCTTTCACGGATTATATACCATCAGATGACGCAGAAATCATTAAAAATATAAAAAACGCAGGAGGTATTGTTCTTGCCAAAACGAATCTTCCAGATTGGGCAGCATCTTGGTTTACATATTCTTCTGCATTGGGAGAGACAAAGAACCCTTACGCACTCGATCGGGATCCTGGTGGATCAAGTGGTGGTACTTGTGCGGGAGTTACAGCAAATCTTGGAACTGTAGGGATTGGTGAGGATACAGGTGGTTCAGTTCGAGTACCTGCCTCATGTTGTAATTTGTTCGGGATTCGAGTGACAACGGGATTGGTTAGTCGGACAGGACTCTCTCCTCTTCTCGAATTACAGGATACAGCAGGTCCAATAGCACGAACTGTTGAGGATTTGGCTCGTCTTCTTGAGGTGATGGTTGGTTTCGACAGTGAAGATCGCAGGACGGGTGCTGTTTCGAAGAAGAATACAGAATCATATCTCAATCATCTCAATCCAGACGCACTAGACGGTGCTCGGTTAGGTGTACTCCGAGACGCCTTTGGAGATGACAATGATCCTCGTTCAGCACCAGTCAACAATGTGGTTGAGGACGCCTTAGCGATGATGGAGAACGCAGGTGCGACATTAGTAGACCCGGTATCTATTCCTGACTTAGAAAAACGCGTTCAAGAAACTTCGTTGTATATAACCCAATCAAAATCTGATTTGAATTCCTTCTTTGAAAATCGTGAAAATGCACCTGTAGATTCTCTACAAGATCTATTCGATGCGAGAGATTATCATGATAAACTCGATTTATTGGTAGATATTGTTGATGGGCCTGATGATCCGACTGAGGACTCAACATACTGGGAAAACGTATCTGCACAGCAAGAGTTCCAACGCGAGATTCTTTATACACACGCAGAACACGATCTTGATGCGATGATATTCCCTGACGTACAGGTGATCCCACCAACACGAGAAGAACTACAGTCTGGAATTAATACTGCAGCATACCCAACAAACACGGTCATCGGGTCCCAATCATCGTGTCCTGCTATTTCTATTCCTGCAGGGTTCACTGATGATGGACTTCCTATCGGTGTTGAACTACTTACAACACCTTTTGAGGAGCCAAAACTCATCGAGTTAGCATATGCATACGAACAGGCAGTTGATCCACGGGAACCACCAGAGCTTACGCCAGAACTTACTGAGTAACTACACAGACCGACCTGATCAAGTGGTTTCAGACGTTCAAAATGGAGATCAATTGCTTCCAGAGCTCATAGATGGGCCGTCGGCGGCTGTTCGCCGCTGGTGTTCGCAGTTCTCGTTATTATAATTGCCAGTGACTGCATCAATCTCAAAATGATCAAACGCCAGCTAAGGAGGTCGTTAACTAGACTATACTAGTTACTGACCTCGTTATAATTTAGACTACTTCTTGCAACGGTACTAGCTCAATAGATGTTTCACTAATACGATTATGTATCTCTTGGAGGATTTCAGTGATATTTGGTGTGTCCCCGTGGATACAAATCGTGTCTGCGGGAATCTCAAGTAGAGTCCCAGTAGATGATTCAACTGTTCCTTGAGTAGCTATCTGTACAAATCGATCAGCAACCAACTCTGGATCACGTGATGTTTTATTTTTGGGAATAATAACACACCTGTCATCTCGGTAGTCCAAATCGACATAACCCTCAAATACCGACGAGATAGGATACTCCTGTGATATTTTGTACAGCTTCATATCTGTAGCCAAATAAATTAACGATTCATCCACCTCAAGTATAGCTTCGATAACTGCTCTGGCGTGCTCTGGACTTTCAGAGAGCATACTGTATAACGCACCATGTGGTTTCACGTGGGTTACTTTCTCATCATTAGCTTCTGCAAAAGCACAAAGAGCACCCAGTTGATACACAACATAGTCTCGTACTTCGGTAGGCGTTGCATCAATTTTCCGTCGACCAAAACCTAGTTTATCTGGCAATCCAGGATGGACTCCAATATCGACCTCATGGTCAGAAGCAAGCTGGATTGTTTCATTCATTACGTGTGGATCTCCAGCATGAAATCCAGCAGCAATGTTTGCTGTTGTAATATACGGCATTACATCTGCATCATTACCTTTTTTGTATTTGCCAAAGCTCTCTCCCATGTCGCAATTTATTCCGATTTTATGATTCATATTTTAGTTTATGTTTTTATGACACCACCGGTCGGCAAAATGATTAAGTGATTAATAAAGAAGACGTGTGAAGTACGTTATAAATAAGACAATTTACATCCGATCTGTGCACTCATTCCTAGTAGGCTAATCAATAACGGTCTTTTCAACAGATTCGATGAATTCTTCGGAATCACACACCCAACCAAACACACCTCCTTGCATTTTGATTTGTTTGATTGCTGCATCTCTATTTCCAGAATCAGTGGCACCTGTCGAGTCTTTCAACAGTGTGCACCAGTATCCACGATCATTTGCCTCCCTCATGATTGTGTGAACACATACATCGGTTGTGATACCTGCAATCACAATGTGTGTTGTCCCAAGCCGATCAAGCACCATTTCAATATTGCTGTTACCGAATGCACCCTTTGTAGGCTTGTCGACAACTGGTTCACCAGGTTTTGGCGCTAACTCATCGATAATGTCCCAGTTTTCGTGTCCTTGGGTGAGTAACGGTCCAATACCGCCTGGAGGTGTTTCTCCTATCCCATGCCCATCGCCCGCCATCTTACTTCGAAGCAGCTTATTGAACGGAGCATCTGCTAATTCTGGGTCATGGCCTTCTCGTGTATGTACAACATTGATCTCGGTTTTCCGGACAGTATCCAAGACGTTCTTAATTGGCTCAATAGCTCGCTGTGTCTGTGAAAGATCGTAACCCATCGTGTCAACATACCCTTGAGAACCACAGAAGTCCCGTTGCATGTCGACAGCGATGAAAGTTGTCCGACCAGAATCAAATTCTAATTCTGCAGTTTCTCCAAAACTTGGACAATCTTCTACCTCAACACGGAAGAGAGTCCCTTTGGGTGGCCCATAAAGCCATTCTGGATACCGTATCACACCTGTTTCTTCGTAATGGTCATACGCCTCTTCTACTTTTTCTAAATAAGACGCCCTTCCGGTAGCCTCTTTTTTAGTTTCGTCTTGACTTTGCATAGGTTTCTAAACTATCTCCAAGTGTAGTTTGAAGACTCAACTAATTTCAATCCTTTGTATAATTAGTACTCTTTTTTGGGATAACCTTATACAGATTAATACAATATTTTCCAACCAACATATGATTTAACAATTTCTGAGGTGAACGTACAGATCCACGCCTGCTCGCCGTCGCGTTTGATTCCAGTCTCACCAACGTGGACAACGTCGGCTTACTGGATCTGGTGGCGGATCTGCTCGTACTCACAGCGACCGGCGCGCGTAGCGCGCTCGGTCGCGTGCCGCGCGGCCGCGCCCGACAACTCCAGTCCGTGAAGTTGCTCGAAACGGTCACCGATTTTCCGGTAGGGAAGGCGGTGGTCGTACCGGGAGAGTGCTGCCTGCGACGACGTTCACCCCGACGGCCCCGATCGGGGCCGTCGGGGTGTGAGGCGATAGTCTCTGTCCCTCAAGAGAGACACTGATAGTGGTGGCGATTGTACTATGTGACTTCCGGTGGCTGTGGATCGGGAAGTTCCTCGACGAGTCGGGGACTGACGCCCACCGACTCGTCAAACGCTTCACCACATTCTGGGCAACAGTCACAGGTAACCTCGATTTTTTGATCTAGGTCAAAAGCATCGCGCCATTCCAGATCGTGTCCGGACTTTCTACCAGGCGTTCCACCGTCAGTACGTGGGCTGTTCGTCGCCCTCGTCCCCGCTGGACGAGGACGACTCCTGTTGATCCGATTGATTCTTGTTCGGTGGTGTATGCGGTCCCTCGTACCATCGGATCTTAGCTCTGAGCCGCTTGTTCTCTTTACGGAATTCTCTCTTATAGACAGAGTACAAGTCTGAAGATTTCAAATAAGCCACCAATACTCTCTCTTGTCGAGATATTTCCACTCCTTTGAGGAGGTCGACATCAAACCTACAGCTAGATTACGGTAACAAATGTAATATAAACACCCTACTGAATTTTCCGAAGAGAAACATGGAACGCGGTAATTTCACGCTTGCCCTACAGTATGCATCCGTACAGAAAAACGACACCGGAAGTCGACACTATATCGAAACCGATAGTACCGTCATCAACACTCTCACTGAGATGCCCTGAGCCCTTGACAGCTGAACCTTCAGATCAAAGTAATCTACAGAAATCAAGGTAGAGTGTTTGAGGCTTGACTCGAATAATTTACCTACACGATCAACGAATAAATAAGGTCAGTCGTTATACGGTTCTTTACTCAGTCATCACTTGGTTGTGTTGAGGAGGAAGGAGGTGAGTAAGTTATCTCCTCCATACCCAGTTGCTTATCATTTAATACCATATTTCCAACCTTCACACTCAATGGGTATACTGTCACAGTCAGTATCAATCCAAGAGCTCCAGGAAGGGCTTCTGGAATATTGAAATGAGCGTAAGTATTCACACCCATTGCAATCAGTAACATACTAATTGCTAACCAATTGTAATCCGAGACACGCGTCTTTTCGTATCCTGTTTTACGGCGGAGAATAAAGTAATCAGCTATAATAATTCCGCCAATTGGTGGCACAACAACTCCAATCAGGAGTAACCAAGATTCCAACTGTGAAATCACCTCGGTAACGCCCGTAATCAGGGCCGCTACGATTCCGATTGTACCCGCAAGACGCCACGAAATGAGATCTGAGAGGTTCGTGTACGACATTGTTGCCCCGTAATTACATGCATCACAGGTGGACCATAGACTTACCACAGCAACAACAACGACTGGTATTGATGCGTACAATCCAATCATCCCAAAGTAAGGATCTGCACCATTGAGAGCAGCAGCACTAAGCGCACCTGCCGACATCATCACGGTGTTACAGATAAGGAAAGCAATGACAGTCGCTACCACTGCATGTTTTTTATTTTCTGCGTACCGCACGATATCACCAGTTGCAGTACCACTAACAGCAAACGTACCCCACGTGAGACCTACCCCAACAAGGAAAGGAATTGACTCACCTGGTGCTGGTGCGTCTAAGATACTTGTTCCTGCCGGAATCACTTGCGCAACAAGGATATACGCAACAAAAAGAAGCATGACAGGAATGACTAGCTTCTCGACGATTTCGGACATTGCATCAAGCCCGACTACTGCTGGAATGCCGAATGCTAGCGTGACTACAAAAATAAGCAAATACCAGTTCGGATCCCAGGCCGCACGGATAACATCAGCCGCAAGCCACGCTTGAAATGCGTACCAACCGTTCACAAGCACGCCCAGTATTGCAATTGGTAACAATCCTGCTTTTTTCCCAAACGCTTCCTTAATTTGCAGCGGAGTATTTAATCCGCCATCAGCTGCTGCCATCCCGATAAGACTCGCATAAATTGCGAGAATAATGTTTCCGAGAACAATAGCGTACAATGCTTCAGGCATACCGAGCCCCATGAATATTTGACTTCCAATAAACGCAATTGAAAACGCGATAGCGAATCCGATCCAAACACTTGTCGGTTGCCACCATCCTTTTGATTCACTATCTGGAAGCCTCCTATCAGAGTACTCGTCTCTTTCTGGGTCATGTCTAAAGAAAACCCGAATTTGCTTTACAACTTCACTCGCTAATCCGCCATTGCTTGACATACAATTGGAGAATCGCACTCTAACACATAAATCCTGCTAACTGGTTATCTAAAGTCGCATAACAATATAAGGTGCCTGAATTTAGGTTATATGCCGGACAATAACGTAAAATATATTCGATAAATGTTGTGAAAAGCTAGAAATTATTGAGAGTATTTTCAAAACACCTCCAATCGAGTAATATACTAACGAATCCCTACACAGTTCGGGTTCTCAAATCACTCTCTTCGTTACCAATACCTAGATAGTCGATGACAATGATTAAATTACAGATTAGAGGAATGAGCCGATGTGGCGTGACACGATGATTGATAGAAAGCGATGTAGGATTCAACTGAGAGTCTGTGAAGGAAGGTATCACTCAGTCCAGAATCCCTGCTGGCGGTCTTCGATCTCACTGAGAGCCATCGAAAGGACATCACGCCAATCCCGTGGATGTGTCGCATCAGTTCCTGGTGTCGGTGCATCCGGGCCAGGATGGATATGATCTAGCGTGTTATGATCAGAGGGATGTCGATCCCAACGATGATCGAACGCATCGTCACCGTGATCTTCGTGGTAATGCAGCGAAAAGTCACCGTTCTCATACCACGCGATCTCTAATCGGGACGTCTGAACGCTCTCAGGATACAATGTAGGATCATACACGCACACCAACCGATCCGGTGCGAACTCGGGTTGTTCAGTAATTCGACGGAACCGAGCATCGGAGCCCAACCGCTCTTTGATCACGCCAAGCCGTTCAAAATCAATCGGCGCACCACTCCCCTCATCAGCCGATCCGACACAGTCGTCCGTGCCTGTCATACGGCAGTCGACTGATCGACGTGATCACCAGCGCCACTCGCCAGTGCTTGTTCAAGCAGCGTAATCCGTCGACGAGTTGTTTTCCACGCTGAAACCGCCTCCCACACATCCTCTACCGACTGATCAGTGTCTGCTGCAGCGTTCGTGAGTGACACGGATTCGGGAGCTGCAACACCGAACTGCTCGGTATACGCTTCGTCACGCTCGGTTTCGGTCTTCAAGAACTCAACTAACCTCCTGGATGTGTACTGGTCACGAAGTTTCTGCACGCGCCGCCAGTTCAAATACGCTTGATTCCGCTGGTACGTTGCTGGCGAATCGGTGACCTGTTTGACGATCCCCATCCGTTCGAACCACCCTAGGTACTCCCGGGCAGCATCAACTCCGTGACCTGCGAGCTCAGCAACGTCACTCGCTGTCGACGGGCTATCCAGTCCAAGGATCGCATCGAAGAAATCATCGCGTGTTCGATCGCCTCGGACAAGCTCTTCAGGTGGCGTCAGCGCGTCGAAATCTGGCGGGTCAACGCGCTCGTCAGCGTCTGCCTTCTGTTCAGGGCGCGGTTCGTCCATACCGATCATCGACTCTGACACGGAATAAATCTTTGTTCCATTGGAATAATCCGGCTACAACAGTCTTCGAATGTCAATACACGACCTGTCGACCATTCTCATACACTTATTAACGCAGTATATCGGATGGATTCAACACACGAGAGCGGTGTATTAGCCGGAGTTGCCTGTCGAGACGTGTTCTGCTCGATGGTCGAACTGCTGGCGCGGGTCGAGGTACTCTTTCGACGCGTCGGTGACGACTGGGAGTTCGTCGAGCTCGTCCATCACTTTCGCCTCCGTCGACGGATTCGTGTCCAATTAGCGAATCCTTCGAACCTACTAGGTGGGACAAAACAGGTAATCGCAAGACTGCGGTAGAATGGAATGCTCGATCAGGGATTCGAACCCTGGTCCTCGGCTCGAAAGGCCAAGATGATTGGCCGGACTACACCAATCGAGCGCTGCATATCAGCCGAGGAAGTACGGACATATAAATCTCATCAATCGCCGGTCCTGTGTGCCGCCCTGTCAGACAGGGAGCCGACAGGTGACTGGCGGCGGCTACTCGCCGGTGAACTCCGGCTCGTCGTCGTTCATAAAGGCTCGCAGCCCTTCCTGGAGGTCGTCGGTAGCCATCAGCAGACCGAAGGCCTGGGCCTCGATCTCCAGTCCGGCATCGGTATCGTCCCGGCCAGCGAGCATCGCTCGCTTGGTGAACCCCTGGGCGATCGGCGGCCCCGCAGCCAGTTTCTCGGCCAACTCCATCGCCGCCTCGTCGAGACCACTAGCGTCGACGACCTCCGTCAGGAAGCCGTAGTCGGCCATCGTTGCGGCATCGAACCGGTCGCCGGTGAAGATGATCTCTTTGGCCCGACTCTCTCCGATGAGGTGGCTCAGCCGCTGGGTGCCGCCCCAGCCGGGCAGCAGCCCGAGATTGTGCTCGGGCTGGCCGAACTCGGCGCGCTCGCTGGCAATGCGGAGATCAGCAACCGTTGCCAGTTCCATCCCGCCGCCGAGACAGAAGCCGCCGATGGCGGCAACGACCGGCGTCTCACAGGCTTCGAGCTGCCCGAACGTCTGCTGGCCGGTCCGTGAGAGCTCGGTGATCTCGATCGGGTCGGGATCGCCGGTCATCTGGGAAACGTCCGCCCCGGCACAGAATGCCCGATCACCCGCTCCCGAGACCAAGAGACACCGAACCTCGCTGTCGGCGTCGAGTTCGTCGACGGCAGCCGAAAGCTCGTCCAGGAGCTCGGCGCTGATCGTGTTCATCTGGTGTGGTCGGTCGAGTGTGATGTGCCCGATTCGTCCCTCGCGGTCGACCTGAATCGTCTCGAAGTCCATGGGGTCGTCATCGTCGCCGGCAAAATAGAACCCCCGATCTTCGGCAGCCAACTCCCGAAGCCGGTCGACCGCCTCGTACCGCGGTTCGTCGGTCGACTCGAACCGTTCGTCGAGGACCGCTACCAGCGGCTCCAGGCCGCGACTGTCGGCCATCGTCGCCGGGCCATCGGGGAACCCCGCGCCGAGCCTCATTGCCCGGTCGATCGCCTCGGCGTCGGCCACCTCGTGTTGGATGAGCCCTGCGACCTCGTTTGCTATTAGCGCCAGCAGTCGGTCGGTAATCTCCTGCCGACCCCCGTCGGGCGGAATCTCGACGCCGCCATCGTCGTAGGTATAAAAGCCCTCACCGGCCTTTTTGCCGACCGCGTCGGCCTCGACCTTTTTGGCGAGCAGCGGGCAGGGCCGGTAGGCCTCGCCTAACGTCTCGTGCATGTAGTCGAGGACGTGATAGCTCACGTCGATCCCGATCTGATCGGCCAACTCGAAGGCTCCCATCGGCAGGCCCATGTCGAACTTGGCCGTGGCGTCGACCTCGGCAATCGTCGCCGTTCCCTCCTCGACGAGCCACGCGGCCTCGTTGAGCAGCGGGATCAGGACCCGATTCACGATGAAGCCGGGACTATCTTTATGAACCCGTACTGGGGTTTTGGCCATCGAGTCGGCGAGTTCCTCGACGAGTGCCAGCGTCTCCTCGCTGGTGTGGTCGCCCGCGATGACTTCGACCAGCTCCATCCGGACCGGCGGATTGAAAAAGTGCATCCCGCAGAACTGCTCGGGGCGATCGGTGGCCTCCGAGAGCTCGGTGATCGACAGGCTGGAGGTGTTGGTGACGAAAATCGCGTGATCGGGAGCGTGTTCCGCGACCTCGCTGAACACGTCAGTCTTGATGTCCATGACTTCTGGGACAACCTCAATGATCACGTCGGCTTCGCCGACGGCCGCCTCCATATCGACCACCGGCTCGATCCGATCGCGGGCGGCCTCGCTTTCCTCGTCGGTGAGCCGATCTTTCTCGGCGAGCTTGTTGAGGCTCCACTCGATGGACTCGTAGCCCTCCTGGACCAACTCCTCGTTGATATCCCGCAACGTTACCTCGTAGCCAGCGAGCGCGGCCACCTCGGCGATTCCGTGGCCCATGTTCCCGGCACCGAGCACTGAGACAGTCGTCACGTCTGCGAACTCCATACCCGAGGGTCCACGCCAAGCCGATTCAACGTTTTTTCAATCGAACCGACAGACACGGCCGCAAGACAGTCGGCTACAATGTATCGGCTCCGACGGAGCCTCAGTGGATCGTTCGATTCGTCGACGTGTCGAGGTCGTGGCCCTCGGGGAGGTCGCGCCCCGCAGCGTAGCCGTTTAGCTTGGCTGCGGCTGGTGATTCCCGAATATCGGCGTCGTCGTAGCCTGCCTGCTCGAAGGTGTTTAAAAGGGACTGTCGACCCCTGAGGCTGTGTTTCTGGTGGTAATCCTCGGCAAGATGGAACGCCGAGAGCTGTTCGACCCGTGTTGCGCTCCCCTCTCGGGTCAGCCCGCGGGCGTCGAGATACGAGGCGATTTTGTCGGCCTGGTCGGCTGTCGACGCGAAGACGATATTCTGGTACTGGACCGCTGCGGGTTGGCGGGTGTGGTCGTGGCCGCGAAACGCCAGCTCCAGGAGACTTTCAAAAGACCGGTGGTCGGGATCGTAGTCGACCTGGAAGGACTCGCTATGTTCGCCGAGGTCGTGATAGGTCGGGTCCGATTTCGTCCCGCCAGCGTAGCCGACGCGGGTGCGGACGACGCCGTCGAGTGCGCCGAACCGGGCGTCGGGCCCCCAGAAACAGCCGAGGGCGAACGTGGCGGTCTCGGTCGACTCGGGCGGCGGGGCACGTCGGTCGTACTCCTGGATGGTGGATGGGGTTGGACTCATGGTGTGCGGTGACGGCGACTGCGTTACTCCTCGTCGAAATCGAGCGCGACGCCGTTGATGCAGTAGCGCTTGCCGGTCGGCTCGGGACCGTCGTCGAAAACATGGCCGAGATGGCCCTCGCAGTTGCTACAGACGACCTCCGTGCGGGTGCGGCCGAGGCTGTGGTCTGCTCGCGTCTCGACGGCGTCGCTGTCGGCCGGATCGTAGAAACTCGGCCAGCCGGTGCCGGAGCCGTACTTCGTGTCACTGCTGAACAGGACCTGCCCGCAGCCCGCACACCGAAACACGCCCTCGTCGTCGACCTTTAAAAGATCGGACGTTCCGGCCCGTTCGGTACCTTCCTCCCGGAGAATCCGGTACTCCTCGTCGCTGAGTCGCTCTTTCCACTCGGCGTCCGTTCGGGGCTGGTTGGACTGGTCGACCATACCAGAGAAACGGGACACACGAGTATAAGCATCCGTGGTGTGACCACTGGACGCACACGACCGTCAGCGACAGTGTCGGTTGGGAACCCACACCCTCCCCACCACAGGGGGGCGCGCAGTGAACCGAGTGTACCGACACAGTGGGGGCCAAGAGACTGTAGGGGTCAGCGGGGACAATCTATGGGGGAATCTCTTGGCAATGTAACGCTCTCCGTTACAACATATAATGTTACGCCGTGAGATCTGTGCATACCGCGCACATGAATCCAGATTCAGTTACAGTTCTGTGAGTCGCCGAGTCGATGCTTCCCGATACTCGACGAACAGCGCGTCGGCCCACTCGCGGACCGTCTCGTCCTCGGTCTCGAAGAGCGCGCGGGGCATTCCATCGTCATCTTCGACACCAATCTGGGTCGTTAGGTCGTCGAGCAGGCCCAGGAAGAAGGGGACCGACTCGGCGACGAGAACGGTCAGCCGACCAGTCGAGAGCATCTCCTCGAACTGTGGGGCCAAGTGGTCGGTACGGATGCATGTCTCGACGCTCGGTGAGACGATCAGCGTCGCTTCGAGGTCACCTGCGAGGATGCGCCGGTGGGCCTCGGAGACCGCGTTCTGGCCAATCGACGGGAGCAAGGCGCGAAACCGGTCGGCAGTCCGGATACGGCTCGTGTGCTCCCGCGCCGGAGCGTAAGGGTCGCCATCGACGGCGGCGGTCACGGTGCCCGCCTGGAGATCGTCGACCGCGAGATCGTACTCCGAGATCGGGAACCACTCCAGGAACGGCGACAGCTCCTCGGCGGTCGCCATCGTCTCGGCGAGGCCGAGGAACTCCCGGATGACGAGGGCTCCCGTCGGCGTCAGCTCCAGTCCGGCTGGCCGCTCTCTCACCCACCCCGCTTCGACCAGCGAGTCCACCCCACGGGAAATCGTCGACCGGGACTGCGAGAGCTGGTCGCGGAGCTCCCGCTCGGTCGCCGGTGCTGACGCCGACAGGAACTCCAGAATCCGAACGCGAGAGGGTGCCCGAGCTAAAAACGAGATCTTGTCGACGATATCTTCAGGAGGAGCCATTCGTTTGGTTAATATATATTATATCAAATACACTTATAATTTGTCGATATATTATCGATATATTACAAATTATACTCTATAGTTGCGTCCGAGCTTAACCGACCCGGCTCTATCTCATGCGGACGATATTACATAACGACCAGTATCTCACAGGGGTCACTCGCCGGAGTGTCGACTGCCTATCAGTCGAGATGAGTTCGGAATACTTAGCTGGATCACGGCTGAAAATCACGGACGACGACGTTGACGACCGCACCAGCGAGGACCGTAAGCGCGCCGACGTAGAGCCACGTAATAAACAGCAGGAGCGCCCCCAGAACGCCGTAGACCTGATACTCGGCGGCGTAGACGGCATACACCTCGAAGCCGAGTCGCAACAGCACCCACCCTGTAGCGGCGATTAATGCGCCGGGGAGGACCTCCCGGACCCGGAGCCGACCGGGCGGCAACAGCGCATAGAGCGGCAGGAGCGCGACCACGAGGGCGACAAACAGCGTCACCTGTTCGAGCGAGCCGACGATCCACTCCGGGACGGGGCCGTAGGCGATGAGGAGATCGAAACTCACCAGCAGGAGCACCGCGACCAAAAGCGAGCCGAAGACGATCAGCGTGTTCGTAACCTGTTTGCGGATCGAGATCGCCGACTCGTAGTCGTAGAGCTCGCCGAAGGCACGGGAAAGCCCCCGGGAAAGTTTGAGCGTCCCCCAGACCAAGCCGACTGTTCCGATGACGCCCGCCCCGGTTCGGCCCGACGTTTCGGCGAGTGCCTCGGCCAGCAGTTCCTGGCCAGTGTTTGTGAGGAGGTTTTCGACGACCTCCAGGACCTGCTCTAAGATGAGTTCAAGACCGACCGCCGTTGTGACTGCGAAGGCCAAAAGCAACATTGGCACCAACGAAGCCAGCGCGTAGTAGGCGACCCCAGCCGCAGCGAAGGTAATGTTTCGCTCGCGGGCCAGCGAGACGACCTGCTCGCCCAACCGCACAGGCGGGAGACGGGCGAGCCGGTCGACGAGCCGTGTTTCGCCACCCATCTGTGACTGTTAGTGGCCGAGCCTCAAGGGACTTGGTTAGGCGTCGGCTGACTGTCGGTATGGACGACATACTGCCGGTATGTCGGCCGGGGGTGGGGGGTCGAACGGTCGGCTTACCCTGCTTATCAAAACAGACGGTCCGATGCTCCCTGTGTATAAATACGAGCGGCCGTTACCCCGGGTATGTATGCGGTCGTCGGCTGCAACGACTGTAGTATGCTGTGGCTACTGTCCGATCCGCGGGCCTCGAAGACGGCTCAGTGTCCGCGGTGTGGGAAAACCCATCAGACAAAAAAACTCAAGCGGCTGTTCGAGTCCGACGACCGAACGGCCGCCCAGCAGGCCCGGTCGGCACTCCTGGCGAAGAAACAGGGCGATTCGGCCACCTTCGCCGACGTCGACCACGTCGCCGACCTCGAAGCCCAAACCGACGAACCAGTCGTCGACGATCGGGAGTATCTCGAAGCCAGCGGGCTGGATGCCGACGCAGTCGCCGCAGCAGGCGACCAGTCGGTTGGCGGCTCACAATCCCGCGACGAAATCGTCCGCGAGGCAGTCCGCGAGGCAGGCGACGACGATCGACCGACCGAATCGGAGGTCGTCGACTACGCCGAACGGCAGGGCGTGCCTGCCGAGAAAGCCAGCGAGCTACTTGTAAAACTGTGTCGACGGGGCGAGGCCTCCGAAAGCGGCGGTCGGTATCGACTGCTCTAACCCGTCGACTGTGGGACCGATTAAAAGCTGGAAACCGTTTTTAACAGGACGAAGCACGCTCGCTGGGCAACTCTTATAATAAAAACATCATACTAGGAAATCTGACCGAAAAGCGGTGTATCTAGTAACCTCCTCTGCTATCATTGTCTCCTGTATAAAAGTACGAAAGACGGATTACAGTTCCTCTCTGTCGGATCTCAGACTTATATCCGCTGTATAACCGCAATTCGGGGGTATTACAGCTACTGTGACAAATTATCAGAATAGATCACTTTCGGCGAGATTATTTATATTTGGGCTCCAACCGTACTGATATCAACAATTGGTCCCCGGAGTAGACTCATCGTAGTCTCTCCCAGCTGTTGATATAAATGATAGAATAATATGGTCTCGTGGCCCTCCCCCACTGCCGCAGTCATACTGATGTCAGTTGGCATTGTGCCATCTGTCCTCGTAGTATCAACGCTGTCGAACGAGTGGCGAAAACCGGGCATTCTGTGGTTCATCATGTCGATGTTGGCCGGGGGACTCTGGGCGTTGCTTTTCACACTGATGACGGTGATCTCGTCACCGGAGATCACGCGTGCCCTCGGGAACTTCTTTTGGCCGACCGTGACGACCGCCGCTGTCTCGCTGTTCTGCCTCGCCTACGAGTTCGTTTTTAAAGAGACCGTCTCACGTCGGCTCGCTGGGCTCCTGTTTGCCCCGGTCGTGGGGTTGTTCGTCCTCTCGTGGATCAATCCCGGAAACATCGTCTTCGGGCCGGACTACTACGTCGACGCCGCGGGCTACCTTCGGTTCTCCCCGTTCAGCGATCCGCTCAGAGTGCTTGTCGTCCAGCTCTACGGCTACCTGCTCGTGTTTCTGGCCGGCGGGCTGTTCGTCGGGGGGATACTCCGGAGCCACGGGATCGAGCGGCAACAGACGAGCTATCTCCTCGTCGTGTTTTCGGTGCTCGTGGCCTCTTCGCTAGTCAAAGTCGGGGAGATGGTGCCCGTTTACTACGATCCCACCTCGACGGTGTATGCGTTTTCGGGGCTGCTGTTCACCTACTCGATCAAGCGCCATGGTCTGCTCCAGTACTGTCCGGTCGCCCGCGAATCGGCCTTCGAGGAGATCGGCGACATCATCCTCGTCGTCGACGCCAATGATGTCGTCGTCGATACGAACCGGGCCGGTCGAGAACTGTTCGAGACGGAACTGTACAACAAAACGATCAGAGAACTCGGTTTGAAACACGCAACCGACCCCGACGGGGGAAAGACCGATCCGGTGCAGTTGGATTGCAACGGTGAACAGCGGTTCGTTTCGGTTCAGTGTTCGACGATCGGCTACGGCCGCGGCGGCACGGGGAAGATACTCATTCTGAACGATATCACGGAGCTCACCGAACGGGAACGGGAACTCAATCTGCTCAAAGAGATCTTCTCTCGCGTGTTCAGACACAACATCCGGAACGATCTCACCGTGATCAATGGCTATGCCGACCTGATTACCGACGTCCAGGACGACCCCGAGCAGGTGAACGAACTCACCGCTGGCATCCACCGTAAATCGACACACTTGCTGAATCAAGCCGAAAAGGCCCGTCAGATCGAAACCGTTATTTCGACCGATCGGACTGTCACTGGATCGCTGCAACAGGCAGTCGACGACGCGATCGCCGCGTATGGACAGCCCGAGGCCGTCGAGATCGACTCGACTGTCGAGGAGGTCCCCGTCGAGTTCCATCCGCAGTTTCATGTCGCGCTCGTCGAACTCATCGAAAACGCGGTCGACCACAACAGCGGCCCCGAACCACCGACAGTCGACCTCACAACCGAGTCGACCGAAACCAGCGTTCGCCTCTCCATTACGGACGCCAGCGGTGGGATTCAACCCTCCGAAATAGAGGTTCTCGAAGCCGAAACAGAAACCGATCTCGATCACAGTTCGGGGATCGGACTCTGGTTGGTTCGGTATATCGTCAAGCGATCACGGGGAACGCTGTCGGCGTCGACAACCGAATCGGGCACACGCATTACAATCGAACTTGAGAAAGCCGCCGAAACAACCCACAAATGAAGCCGATTCGTATGTGGCCACTGTCGTACTTGTTTTTCAAACTGAACCTCTGGCTCTGTCTGACTGCAGTCGTTATGGTCGCTGCGTCGGCAGTGGCCCTGTCGATCCCTCTGCAGTCTGTCGGGAGTGGGTTCCTGCTCGCCCCGCTGTTGTTTTATATAATCTACGTCGAAGACCGGCGATCTGTGAGCGACGAAGACCGGATCAACAACCCACACCGAACACGACTCGTTGAGCGGTATCACGACCCACTCTTTGCGACCGAATTCCTCGCGGTTGTCGCCTACGAGCTGCTGCTGGTCGTCCAGCTCGCTGGGACTCCGGGAGCGGTTGGCTATCTGCTTCTCGGACAGCTCCCATTCGTCGTGCTTGCGCTGTACGGGTCGTTGAAGCGGTATCCGACGTTTGACTCGCTTGCAGTCGGCGGCACGTGGGCGTTTATGATCGTCTTTTCGGTGGTGGTTTCGACACCGATCGAGCCGTCGACCGATCTCCTCCCGGTGTTCGGTGGGTGGTTTCTGATAGTCTTCGCCGGTGTCGAATCCCGAAACACCCTCGATCTCGACGGCGATACGGCCGTCGACAAGACGACACTAGCAGGCTATCTCGGCACACGGGCGACGCTCCGGATGGAAACCGTCCTGAAAGCCACAGCCGTCGGCATATTCTGGGCTGTCGGCGGGATCCCGGTTGCCGGGATCGTGCTCGGCCACCTCCTGTCGGTGCGGCTGTTTCGGACCATCACACAGTGTCAAGACGACCGATTCGAACGCGGAGACCTCGGGCAGACTGTCGAATAGCTGGCAAAAATCCGGGCGACATGTTAGATGAGCGTAAATCGAACTTACACCCCTAGTCGTGAATAATCAAAAAGTATGAGAGATAATCCAACAACGAACGCACAACAACAGACCGCATCACGGCTCTCCCGTCGACGACTGTTAGCGGCGGGCGGTGCAGTGACAACGGCCCTGCTTGGAGGGGTCGCCGGGACGGCGAGTGCGAATCAGGAGACCGGCCGGTTCAACGATTCGCCCGGACGTGGCGGCGAGTCAGTCCTTGCGGCAGCCGACTACCGCGAGGAGCCGTTCGAAATCACCGGTCGGACGGGCGATACGGCGACCGAGATCGACGGCGCGCTGTTTAGCTGTAACGAGGGCACTGGAGAGAGTATCTTCCTCGTCGGCTGGTATTTCGAATACGTCGACGACGACGAGCAACGACTCCTGTTTACCCGATCGAACAACATCGATACCGACCGAACCTACAACTGGAGTGCCAACGGCGCAAAGCAGTGCGACGACTCCGGCGTCGTGTTGTCCGGCGACGAGCAGCCCGAGGACTTCGTGCAGGTCTCCTACAGAGCAACTGGCCCTCAGTAGCGCCCTCACGTTTGCCGCCGTTTTTTACTGTCGACTCCCGACCGAGCGACTCGTGGGCACTCAACAGCTGTCGGGACCGGCTTTTATAATTCGTCGCCGGCTCAGGTCGGTGTGGTCGACCGCGCGGTGCCGACCAACCGATTGAACAGCAGCAGCGCGCCCGCATGGAACGCCACGAGGATGACAATGCTCACGAAGATGGTAGCCACAGCCAACGGCGTCGACAGTAGTCCGAGCGAAACGATAAGCGTCGTCGCACAGGCCGGGGCATGAATCCAGTCAGTGGCGATCATCCCCCAACTGGTGAGGATCATCGAGACAACCGCACTCAGCGTAAACCGCAGCCCCTCCGTCGAGAGGGCAGGTGGGATGTTCATCAGCGAGACATCCCCAGCAATAATCAGATACGCGAACAGTCCCGCGAGGCCGCCGATCAGATGGCTCCCGACAATCCGGTAGGTATCAGTCCGCTTTCCTCGGCGTTCGAAGGCGAGAATAAACGCCGACGGACCGAGACTCGGAAAAATAAACGGTTGTCCGGTCGACCACGCGACGAGCCCGAGTACGGTGAACAACAGCCCGGCGTACAGACTCGTCCCCAGTCGACGACGGTGCACGACCGATTCACACGCCTACTAATTTAAAAGAATAGCCAAATCGTCCACAAACCGGCGTTAAAATATCTGTTTGCTAGGCGGCGATGTCGACCCTACCGGCCGAGCGACTCGTGGGCACTCGACAGGTGTCGGGAGCCCAGCGCGGCGAGCAGTGAGAGCTCGCCAGCCAACGAGCCGACCGCGATCGCCTCGGCCAGCGCGTCGGCGTTGCTTCCAGCCGGGTCGCCGCCGCCGCGGACCCCCAAGATGTCGAGGGCCTCCGACTGGGTGGGGAGTTTGGTGCCGCCGCCGACGGTGCCAATTTCGAGGCTGGCAAGCGAGACCGAAAAGTAAAGATCGCCGTCGTCAGTGACTTCGGCGGTCGTGATCGCGTTCGCGCCCTCCACGACCTGGGCCTCGTCCTGCCCGGTCGCCAGGAACATCGCTGCCACCGGGTTGGCGACGTGCGCATTGAATCCGAAGGAGCCGGCCTTCGCCGAGCCGATCAGGTTCTTTCGGGTATTGATCTCGGCGATGGCCTCGGGCGTCGTATGGAGTTTGGCGTCGACGACCTCCCGGGGCACCACCACGTCAGCCGTGACGGAGCGACCCCGGCCCTCGACAGCGTTGATCGCAGCGGGCTTCTTGTCGGTACAGAGGTTGCCCGACAGCGCGACCAGCGAGGCACTGGTCTCCTCTTCGACCAGCTCGCAGGCCTCCTTCGTAGCGATGGTGACCATATTCATGCCCATGGCGTCTTTCGTGTCGTAGCGGAAGCGAAGATAGACGTTGTTGCCGACGACGTAGGGCGTCACGTCCTGGAGCTCGCCGTGGTTGGTCGTCGACTCAGCGGCCTCCTGGAGTTCCGCGCCATGGTCGCGGACCCACTCGACGAGCGCGAGCCCCTCGGCCACGTCGTCGACGCGGAACACGGGCGCACGGGTCATCCCGGCCTTGGTAACGCGAGCCGTGGCTCCTCCGGCGCGGTTGATGACCGAACAGCCGCGGTTAACCGACGCCAGCAGTGCGCCCTCGGTGGTCGCCAGCGGGAGATACCGCTCGTCGTCGAGCGCGCCACCATTTATGTTGACGGGGCCGACGACGCCCAGCGGGACCTGCACGGTCCCAATCATATTCTCGATGTTCGGCTCGGCTCGCTCGGCTGGGAAGCCGTAGGAGCCAGTCGACGAGAGGTCAGCACCCGACTGGTCTTCGACGAGGAGTCGGCGCGCTGCGGCCGCGGTATCTGGGTCGGAGTGGTCGTCGAGTTCGTGGAGTCGGAGATCACCGTCGCGGACGTCGGCGGCGAGTTCGGCGGCCTGCTCGAAGTCGACGGCCGCGGGGCCACCTGCGTCGGTCTCAGTCGCGTCTGGATCGGCGTCTGCGGTCATGGCAGTGCATGGTTGCGGCGGTTGCTAAGGGTTATCGGTCTCCAGCGGCCGACTGGGTTCTCTCCTTACCGGTGGCCAACGATCGTTCGAAGGAACGTCAACTGGTGGCCCACAACCGTCTCGAAGTCATCACTGAACACGGAGAAGTGGTCGACCGGGAGTTCGAGATACGTCGCCTCGGCGATGCCGTCGGCGGCGTCGGCCGCGCCGTCGGCCGGGACGACCTGGTCGTCACGACCGCTGATGACGAGCGCTGGACACCGTATCTCCTCGACCTCAGTGAGTGGGCGGTAGCGCGGCAGCGAGAGGAAGATCCGGCCGGGAACTCGGTTGTCCCAGTCGGCGTGGCGGTCGACGAGATCGAACGCCGCCCGCTTCGCACCGGGGGCGGTCACGACGGCAAAGCCATCCTCCTCGTCGACGATCCGCACCTCGGTCCCGAGGCCGAGTCGGTAGCCGAGGGCGTCTCGCAGGCCGTTGGTAAGCGATTTGAGCAGGCGTTTCGGCTGGCGAACCATCCCGAGCGTCTGGGCGCGGCCGTCGACGAACGGACAGGTCGCGATCACGCCAGCGACCCGAAAGTTCTCGGCGGCGACCGACAGCGCGTGGCCGCCCGACAGCGAGTGGCCCCAGACCACAAGGCGATTGCTGTCGACGTCGTCTTTGGCACGCATGGCGTCGATGGCTGCCTCGTAGTCGTCGACCTGTTTGGCGGGACTGACGAGTCCGCGTGGCTCGCCGTCGCTGTCGCCGTGGTGACGGTAGTCGAAGGTGAAAGCGGCGTATCCCGCCTCGGCGAACCGCTCAGCAACTGCGGGGAGGCCGAACGACTGCCAAAAGCCGAGTCCTGGAGCCATCACGACGACCGGTGGGTGTTCCGGTCGGTCGGGAAGGTAGAGGGTACCGCGACAGGTCTCGCCGTCGCTGTCGAAAGAGATGGTGCGTGTGGAGTACTCCTCGCGTGAGGGGCGACGGAGCGACTGTTGGCTCCGGTTGATCGGCTTGCGTCGGCTGCTGGGGTGGCTACTGACGTGTCGGGGGTCCGTCTCGGAGGTCGACGTTCCCGAGTCGGCGCGGACGAACTCGGTCATCGGACGGCCTCCATCGTTGTACTCGCGGTCATAGGCTGACTACAACCGCAAATGGGTTAAATCGTTACCCGCTCGCCGAGCGCTCGTGACGAGAAGGGCAACCCATCACAGCGCAGTCTCTCACGGATGATGATTTAAACCGTACCGGGGGATTTTTTACGGTGGTGACCACTCGCCCGATACTGTGTACCCGCTCAAACGGCTGTTCACCAGCGGATTCGAGACCGTCGGCGCTGCCGGGGTGTTCGGGCTGTTGGTCCTGTTCGGGCTGTATGAAGGGGTTCAGCAGACCGTGCTCTCCGTCGAGCTGCTGTGGCTCTCCCTCGAAGTGGTCTGGCTTGATGCCGCCGCCACAAGCCTCGTGTTTCTCGCCTTCGTCGTCGTCTCGGGCGGGCTGTTGCTCCGCGAGGTCTGGACCCCGCCGACCAACGTTTCGACCCGCGACGACGGGCCGACACTGACCGCAATCGTTCCCGTCTACCGTGACGGCGGCGTCCTCCACCGGAGCGTCGAGAGCCTCAAAAACGCCGACTACGCGAACCTCGAAATCGTTGTCGCCTGCGAGCCCGACGACACCGAGACGAAGGCCGCCGCCGCGGAGCTGGCTGGCGGGCCGGTATCTGTGGTCGAAAACCAATACCCCGGCTCGAAGTCCGGGGCGATTCGGACCGTCGTCGAGGCATCGACTGCAGACTCGTTTGCCGTCTTCGACGCCGACGAGATCGTCGACGAGTCCTTCCTCTCGGCGGGAATGGGCGCGCTTCACGACGAGGGCCACGACGTGTTTCAGGGTCGCCGCATTCCCGAGCCGACCGGCCTCGTCGAGGCGCTGGCCTACTGCGAGCGGGTGCTGTTCCACGCCAGCTACAAGATCGTCGAGCCGACCGGCTTCCAGAACTGCCGGAGTTCCTCGACGCTGTTCACCCGTGAGGCCTTCGAGGCGGTCGACGGCTACGACGACCTGCTGACCGAGGATCTGGCGTTCGCCCACAAAGCCTTCCGCCACGGGCTCGACGTGCGACAGGCCAGAAACTACACGAATCTGATGGAGGCTCCCCACACGCTGGCGGACTTCTGGGGCCAGCGCAAGCGGTGGCGGATCGGCCAGGTCGAAGTCCTGGATGCGACGCTCCGCGGGCGGCTCACCGACGGCCCCCGCTACCGACGGGCGCTATCGCTGGGGCGGATGACGACAAGCCTCATGGGAAGCGTCTTGACCGTCGTCGTCCTCGCGAAGTGGCTGGTGTTGGTGGTCGCCGACGCCGCGCTGTTCTATCTGCTGCCGATCGCGGCGGTCGCGGTGCTGGCGATGGGAGTCGGCCTCGCTGACAGCCGGGCGGGCTCGATCGACTCGCTGGTCCCGATCACGCTGTGTGCCCCGTTCGTCTACCCCGTCTTCGGTTTGCTATCGATCAAGTCGCTCCTCGAATACATCGTGAGCTGGGACGGGAGCTGGTACCACGTCGAGAAGACCGGCAGTTGACCCCCTCGTTTCCCGACCACTTATTCTGTCGACGACTGAATAGCCGGTATGGATGTCTTTCAGAACGCTCCCGAGCGCCCGACAGCCGACCGGCTTCCGGGGTGGCTCGCGCCAGTACCCGAGCCGCTTGAGTCCATCGGCCTGCGGCTGGTCTGGCTCGTCGTCGCGATCAACCTTGCAGGCACGGCCTTTGGCTTCTGGTACTACTCCGCACAGTTCGCCCGGACGCCGCCGGAGATGTGGCTGTTCGTCCCCGACAGCCCGATGGCGACGCTGTTTATTGCTGGCGCGTTTGCGCTGTGGGCAGTCGACCGATCGAACGACACCCTGACTGCACTCGCCTTCTTCGGCAACATCAAACTCGGCCTCTGGACGCCGTGGGTATTGGTCGTCTTCGCCGACGCCTTCCTGAAGTTCACCGCCCCGGCGATGTACGCCTTCCTGCTCGTCAGTCATCTGGCGATGGTCATCCAGGCGTTCGTCCTCCACCGCATAACTGACTTCCCGCTGTCGGCGATCGGCGTCGCCATCCTCTGGTATACGATCGACCTGACCGTCGACTACTTTATTCCTATTGTCGGCGAGCCACACCACACGACGATCCCACTGGCCGACGGGACGCCGATCGCCGCCGGGGCGACCGCGTTCGATCTCGCGGCGTGGGGGGCGGTCGTCCTGACGATCATTCCGCTGTTCTGGGCGTTCGCAACCCGACTTAAAAAGGGAGACCGAAAGCAGGTGGGCGACATGAGGTAGGGGTCGGTCGACAAACGGCCGTTTCACCCTTACGAACGATAATAGCCCACCCATTCCATTGTTGGTGTATGAAGCGACGACAACTCCTCGTTGGCGGCGGTACCGTAGCGACAGCCTCCCTCGCGGGCTGTATCGGCAGTGCACAGACGGACAGCAGCGGCGAGAGCCGAACGCTAACGGTGAGCAAACGCGGCGAGGCGACTGCCGCCCCGGATAAAGCGGTCGTCCACGTGAGCATCGAGGCCACCGGCGACAGCGCTTCGACCGTTCGAAACGACCTCTCGGAGCGCTCCGCAGAACTGAACGACGGATTGATCGCCGCAGGTATTCCCGAAGACAACATCACTACCGGACGGTTCAGCATCTACGAGCGTCGCGAGCGAGCCCGGATTCCTGAAGGTGGCGAGACCGAGTCGGATGGCGAGCTGCAAGAGACCACTCGCTACGAGGGCACCCACTCGTTCCGCATCGAGGTCGACGACGTAGCGTCGGTCGGCAGCGTGATCGATACGGCCGTCGAGTCGGGGGCGGACACCGTCAGTCACATCGAGTTTACTCTCTCGGCGGAGCGACGCGCCGAACTCCGTCAAGCGGCACTCGACTCGGCGATCGAGGCCGCGCGGACCGAATCGGAGTTCGTCGCCGGAAAAGTAGACCAGTCGGTCGTCGGCGTCAAGAGCGTCGACACCTCCGGCGGCGACATCTCGCCCGTGAGACGTGAGTACGACACCGCGGAGGCGGCCGACTCGGGGTCGACCGAACTCCAGCCGGACGATGTGACGGTGCGGGCGACCGCCAAAATAACCTACCGTATCGAGTGACTCGCGAAACGCCATCGAGTGAGAACCGCGAGCCAGCGGCGTTAGGCGGGTTCCTTGTTGCTCACGTGCTCTCGTTGTCCATTCCGTTCCCACTGGTCATCCCGGCGGAGTCCTCGACGATCTCGACGCCGAACTCCTCGTCGGCGGGTGCGTCGTCGGGTTCGACGTAGCCGACGGCGAACGCCGAGTAGACGGTCCCGGCCTCGACACTGGCGTCGAAGCTCGCCACCGGCTCGCCGTCGTCTTCCCCAGCTGGCACGACGTCGAACGTGTACTCTCCAGGAGGCGCTTCGGCGGTCGCGGACTCGCCAAACGAGAGGTCCTCGAACAGTGCGTCGCCGCTATCCGCGCCGACGATATCGACTGCGGGGGCGTCGGGGGCGGCGTGGATTCCACGGATGCGAGCGTTCTCACCCGGATCGCTGAGGTCGTCTTCGAACACTTCGACCGACAGCGGCTCGTTCTCTTCGGCGGCCTCGCCGACTGCGGCGACCGTATAGTCGGCCGCAGCAACCTCCAGAGAGTCCTCGTAGAGCACCGCCTGTTCGTCGCCTGCTTCGGTGATCTGTACGTCGTAGGTCGCCGGTTCGAGTTCGAGGTAGTCGCTGACATCGCGGAAGGCGACGTCTTCGAGGACCGCCTCGCCGTCGACATAGATGTCGACGTTCGGAGCATCCGGCGACAGGTGGGCAACGCGGACGCCAGCCATCTCGGTTTCTTCGTCCATCCCATCGTCGGTGGCATTGCCCTCGCTGTCGTTCATATCAGACTCGTTACCATTGCCGTCCTCTTCCTGGCCTCCGGCACAGCCTGCGAGACCACCGATTACCGCAACACTGCCTACCGTCTTCACTACCGCTCGTCGGTTGTGTGTCGCCATATGATTCAAAACTACAAACGAGTGGCATACATATAAATTATTCTACACATTCAGCGAATATTATGATATGAATCTACAACATGAATTTGACATAAATGGCGATAGTGGTGGACGTATCACAAACAGCACTCAAAACTGATCTCCGGCGGGCCGCGACCGGCAGAGGCCGACGATGTCGTGGAGGTCTTCGACGATATGTGTCGGTGTCGGCGACGGCTGGTGGTTCCGGCGGTGGGGTCGGCGAATAAATGCCGAGTCGACGCCCGCGTTGGCTGCGGCTTCGAGATCCGAGTCGTTGTCGCCGACGAACAGCACCGACTCCGCATCGAGAGCTTCGGCCGCGCGATGAAGATAATATGGAGCCGGTTTTTTCCGGTCGAGGCTGGCGAGAGTCGGCTCGCGGCCGAGGGCGACCGTGAAGTAGGACCCGATCCCGAACTGGTCTAAGAGGAAGTCGACGGTCGCCTGCTGGTTCGAGCTGACGATCCCCAGGGGTATTGAGAGCCGATCGAGAGCGCTCACGTCCTCGTAGGGCGTCTTCCGGCCAGCACGTGCTTCGACCTGCTGGCGCTCGGCTGACAGTCGGTCCCGCTGTTCCCAGAACGTCTCGGGGTCGAGGCCGTACTCCTCGCAGACTTCTCGGACCTCGGCGGGCGAGACGTCGACTACCATCGACTCGACGACCGATGGCTCGGGGTCGGCGACACCTGCGGCGTCGAACGCCGCCCACGCCGCCTCCTGCAGCACGTCGTAGGGTGTCCTGGAGACCAACACCCCGTCGCTGTCGAATATCACCGCATCGTACATATCAGAATCCACGACCGGCAGCGGGAAAACAGTGTGCAACACCGGCCGCGAGAAGGGGGTCTGCAGCGGGGATTTTAGCCCGTGGCCACCGTAGGTCGAGTATGGCAGCAGCAACGGGCGACGGTGAGCTCTGTATCGTTGGGGCCGGACTGGCGGGCGTCGGAATCGCCTATCGGCTCCGCGAGGAACCGGTCGACGTGACGATCCTCGAAAAGAGCCGTGGGGTCGGCGGGCGGGCAGCCACCCGCCGGAAACACGGCTGTCGCTACGACCACGGCGCGAACTACATCAAGGACAGCGACGGTCGGACGGACGAACTGGTCCGCGAACTCGGCGAGGAGGGACTGGTCGACATCGACGAGCCGATCTGGACGTTCGACGAGAGCGGCGAGGTTACGCCCGGCGACCGACAGGAGGCCCACAAGTGGAACTGGACCGACGGTATCACCCAGTTCGCCAAACGCCTCCTGGACCGGACCGACGCGACAGTCCACAAAACGACCCGTGTCGACGGCCTTTATAAAAATACGGACGGCTGGACGCTGTCGGACACCGACGGGGGTAATTACGGCCCCTTTGAGGAGGTCGTCCTCACGCCGCCAGCCCCGCAGACCGCCGACTTGCTGGCGTCGACGACCATCGACGACGGTGCCGCCGGTGCTCCGGCTGCTCTTCAAAAGGCAACCGACGCTGTCCGCGAGGTCCCGTTCCGGACGATCCGAACGTTTGTCCTGCAGTATCCCTTCGAAGTCGACCGGCCCTACTACGCGCTGATCAACACCGACCGCACCCATTCGATCGGCTGGCTAGCTCGCGAATCCTGCAAACCGGGCCACATCCCCGACGGCGAGAGCCTGCTGATCGTCCAGATGGCTCCCGACTGGTCGACGGCCCACTACGATGACCACCTCGATTCGGCCGCCGAGGAGGTAGCCGAGATGGTCGCCGACCTCCTGGATGACGACCGCCTCGCCGAGCCGGGGTGGGTCGACGATCAGGGCTGGCGGTACTCCCAGCCGAATGCGAGCCTCGATGGCGACGCCGTCGACGAACTCCGAAGCGAGGGGCTGTACGTCGCTGGCGACTGGCTCGTCGGCGAGGGCCGAGCGCACAAAGCCTTCTGGAACGGCGTTGATGTCGGCGAGACAGTACTGGCCGACCACTGACTGTCGACTGTGTCTGTGATTCGCATCCAGTAATATATCGGCGGCTGCGTATTCCTACCGCCCATCAAATGTCAATATCTGATGGGTGTCTTTTTCTGTACTGACTTGGTAGTATTTATAGACATGCAGATTCCCCTCCAGATCGACCTCCACGTCCACTCGGAGGACTCCTACGATGGGAGCGAACCGGTCGATCTCATCCTGGAACACGCCGCCGACATCGGCCTCGATGGCGTCGTCATCACCGACCACGACGTGATGGACGAGTCGATTCGGGCCGCCGAGTTGGCCCCCGAGTACGGGCTGGTGGGGATTTCGGGCGTCGAGGTCTCGACGGCCCACGGCCACCTGCTGGCGATCGGCGTCGAAGAGATGCCGCCGCGACGGGCCCCCTACGACGAGACCGTCGAGTGGATCCGCGACCACGGCGGCGTCGCGGTCGTTCCCCATCCGTTCCAGCGAACCCGCCACGGCGTGCGCAAGAAGAACATCCCCGACGTCGACGCCGTCGAAGCCTTCAACGCGTGGCTGTTCACCGGCTACAAGAACCGCCGGGCCCGCCGCTTTGCCGACGCCTACGGCTATCCCACGGTCGCCGCCAGCGACGCCCACACGCTGCCGTACGTCGGCCGGGCCTACACCGAAATCACCGTTGAGGCCGAGAGTCGGGCGTCGGTCACCGCCGAGGACGTGCTGGCGGCGATCCGCGAGGGGTCGACCGGCGTCCAGGGCCGTCGGGCTCCGATCCCAATGGCGGCCAAACACTACTGTATCGGCGCGGGGCGCAAGAGCGGCTACTACGCCAAGGTCGGCACGGTGACGACCGCCTCCTATGCCAAGTTCGCGGCACTGAAAGGCGGGTCGCTGGCGAAACTCGGCGCGATAAAAAGCCAGCAGGGTCTCTCGGCGGTCCTCTCGTCGCTCCGGTAGTTACATATCCTGGCTCGCGGCGGGCCAGTCGAGCACCTCGGCGAACTCGTCGCGGAGTTTCTTCGTGTTGACCGGCTTGGTCACGTAGCCGTCGGCACCCGCCTTGGCAGCCTCCCGCATCTTCTGTTTCTGCTTGACGCTCGTCACCATCACGATAATCGTCTCCGGGGAGATCTCCTTGATATTCTTGACCGCCGTGATGCCGTCCATCTCCGGCATCATGATATCCATCGTCACTACGTCCGGCCGCTCCTTTTTGAACTGCTCGATGGCCTTCTTTCCGTTTTCGGCGGTGGCGACGATGTCGAACCAGTCTTCGATGGTATTCGAGACGATAGTCCGCTGGAACGAAGAGTCGTCGACAACGAGTGCCCGGTCGCTCATGCCATGCGATTGTCGGGTGGATATATAGTAGTTACTGCGTTACACTTCTCTCAGTGATTTTGATTTTAACTATTCTATAGTTGTAATTATTTGGGAGTCGTTAGATGTTAGATAGTTATATTTACATACCACTTACAATAGAATAAATGCAATTTTACTAGTTATGCGTTCAATATATTTAATATATGCAGAGATAATCGATTCGACTATTTATATATCGAATCCAGAACAGTCTGGGCAAACTGACTGTGGATCGTACTGATCGAAACAGACAGCCGGGCAGGTCGACGCCGTGGAGTCGGCGCGGGGTTCTCAAGGCCGTCGGCGGGCTGGTCACGACGCCGATCGGGATCGGGGCGACCGCCTACGGGCTCGACCGCTCGTATCGGGACGCCGACGGCGACGGGATTCCCGACTCGCTGGAAGCGGATGCGGCCTTCGAGGAGTGGCTAACGGGCATCTTCGGGGCCGATCAGTTTTCCGGGCTCGATCCCACGCGGCGGGATCTGCTGGTCGACGTCCGGTACGTGGGCGAGACTGAGGTCCGCGAGCGAACAAAAGCGCGACTGGCCGAGCTGTTCCGGGCCAACGGCATCCATCTGCAGTGGCTCGACTACCCCGACCGCTACGATCGGGCGGCCTTCGAGCGGCGATACGGCTACAACGCGAGGGAGATCCTCTGGTCGCCGCGGAGTTTCTACCACCGAACCATCGAGCGTCGACTGAAAAACGTCGCCTTCCAGCTGATCGTCGTGCCGGGGTTCGGCGAGGGGCCGCACCACGAGTATCTCTACAGTCCGTGGACGAAGTTCGAGGGCGGCTCGGGCTACGTTAGCGGGTTCAACACCGGCAACCGCGCGGTAGTAGCTGGCAACCACAGCCACGAAACGGAGGCTAAACTGATCTGCCACGAGATCGCCCACTTGGTGCTGTGTCACTCGACCGATCCCGCTAACACGGGCGTCATGGGCTCCCAAGAGCGGCTGGATCTACAGCCCGACGAGTGGGCAACCCTGCGCGATGGGCTGGGTGCGATTCGGGATACCACCGGCGTCGACGTGGCCTTCCAGCGGTGTCTCTGGGCGGGACTGCCGCCCGCCGAACTAGACCTCTCCGACCGACTTGCGGCGGCAGTCGACTGTGCCGGCTGTCGCGTCGACTGAGGCCTGTCTCAGAGTTCTGAAATCCGAATCTCGTCGTCGTCGACTGCCTCGATTTGGTCCTCGCCGACGGGATAGCTGTCGTCGTCGGTATCGCCCCAGTCGAGGGCGGCTTTGATGCGATCGGTGAGACTCGGCTCGGGGTCGACATACAGCGTCTGGGTTTCGGTGTCGACGTCGCTCACGATCCCGACGTCCTTGTTGCCGGAGACGACCTGTTTGCCGATCTCGTCGTCGGTGAGCGCCTGCATCTCCGTGGCCGAGTCGCCGGTCGCCCCCGCCTCGCCGGTGTCGCCGGGCTCGCTTGCCAGTTCCGCGTCGGCTCCGGCGGTCGCCGTCACGCTCTCCTCGGCGGCGGAAATCTGTTCGTCGGTCGTCCGGACGCCAGCCTCGGGCTCCTGGAGCATGACCTCCTCGTCGGCCTCCCGGTCGACGATCGCCCGCTCGATCACCGCACTCCGGCTGTCGACGGTGTCGGCCAACATGTGGTCGGCGATGTCGCACATCAGTTGGTGGTGTTCGGTCGACTCGGTTTCGACGAGGCGACGCTCGACGAACTGGCTGTGGATCGTGTCGCCCTCGGTTCGCTCGCTTGTGATCGCCCCGCCCGGCAGGCCCGCGGTCGAGGCGTCGGTCTCGCCAGTCTCGTCGGTAACAACCTCTCCTTCGATCAGATCGCTTTCGAGGATCGTCTCTTCGACACCCTGAATGTCGATCGCGTCGCTCTCGACGGAGTCCGCCTCGGTGATCTCCTGTTCGACCACACGACTTTCGATGGTTTTGCGGTCGAACACCTCGGTCGTCGTCCGAACGGTATCGTGGACGTTGAGAACGACGCCGTCGCCGACTTCCAGTCCCGCCGTCGACTCCGTGTCTTCCTGTCGGTCGGCCGCAGGCTCGGCCGTTGTCTCGTCGACCGGCTGCCGATCCGTCGACGCGTCGTCACCGAGCGATTGGTTCGTCGACGCGTCGTCAGGGTGTTCACCCTCCGTGTCCTGATCTGCTCGCCGATCGGCCGCACGGCGGTCACCGGGCTGTTGACCGGTCGCGTCCCGCCGCATCGATTCTTCGCTCGTCGCCGTTCGGTTGGCCTCCTCCCGATCGGTTGACCGTCGTTCGACCGGCGGGTCAGGAATCGTTTTGTCGGCTGGTTCGTCGACCGGACTGTCCTGTGGTGTTGTCGAGTCGTACTTGGAGTCCCCTGTATCGGCTGTCGTCGAGTCGTGACCGGTACCTCGGTCGACAGTTGTCGGCTCGGCCGGCTCCGATCGGAACGTGGGTGTGAGGTCGTCCGGTGCGTCTTCGAACGAGACACCGATGATCTCGCGGCCGATCGTCTCACGGCCGACGAGGTTACTCTCGACGATCTCGCTGTCGACGATCTCGCTTTCGATCTGGTCGGTTTCGACCACCGTCGTCTCGATGACTTTCGTCTCGGTGAGTTCGCTCCGGACGACCTCGCCGTCGAGCAGTGACTGCTCGACATCGGTCGTCTCCAGCGAGGCCCGTTCGGCAACCTCTTCGCGGTCGATCAGGTCGTAGAGCCATTCGTCGGTCTCGCCGACATCCCGATCCTGATAGACGAACGCCAACTCTTCGGCCTCGAAGGTCTCGAAGAACTCGTCCCACGAAGTCGATTCGAGGCCCTCCATGGCCTCGCCCTCCTCGACAATATAGAGGCTCCGGGCGGCGTCGACGGTCTGGCCGGTTACTTGTGCAGGTGTCCCACCTCGATTTTCGACCCACTCTCTGATCGTCTCGTGATCTGTCGTAATGTCTCGGGGACTGGTGTCTGTATCGCTCATAATTGTCCGTCTAGTATGGCCGCCGTTGAGTTACTTAGCTCTGATTTCCGACTGAAAGATAGATCGACTCGGACGAGACTCGGTGACAGCGGAGAGTCGACCGAGCGTGGGTACCGCTGGTGGTGGCAACAACTGTCTTGAGGATGCACGCCGTCACTGTCTGTGGCTCCGTCTGCTCGCTCCCGAATGGTCTCCAGTGACACCGACGCCCCGGTCGACACCGTCGTCGTTTGCAATCCGGTGAGCGGTAGCGGCGACCACGTCCCGGCGGTTCGGGAGGCGGCAGCCGACCACGGGTTTCGAGTTCGTGAGACCGACCACGCGGGCCACGGCGTCGACCTCGCCAGGGAGGCCGTCGCGGCGGGCACGACGTTCGTGGCTGCCGCCGGTGGAGATGGCACCCTAAACGAGATCGTTCGCGGCATCGCCGACGCCGGGGCGCTCGACCGTGTCACTGTCGGCGTCGTCCCCTGCGGGACGGGGAACAACTTCGCCCGAAACATCGGGATCACCGGAATCGAACAGGCCTTCGAGATTTTCGACTCCGGCGAGCGACGCCGAGTCGACCTCGCCGTTGCCGACGGCCGACCGTTTATAAACTCCTGTGTCGGCGGGCTCACCGCGGAGGCCAGCGCGGAGACGAGTCCAGAGCTGAAACGCCGCTTCGGCGCAACGGCCTACCTGCTATCGACGCTTCGAACCGTTCGCAACTTCGACAGTATTCGAGTCACGGTCGAAATGTACGACGACGGCAGCAGCGACCCGGTGTGGACCGGCGACGCTGTCGGCGTTCTCATCGGCAACGGCCGACGGTTCCCCCCGAGCGGCAGCGAGCAGGCCAACATGGAAGACGGCCGGTTCGACGTCACTCTCGTCAGGGCCTCGGGCTCGGTCGGCCTCTTCAAAACCGCCGCTGCCGAGCGCCTCTTGAAACAGGAAACCGTGTGGACCGCCCGGTACACTGTTTCGGCCGTCGACATCACCGTCGCCGACGAGGAGCCGGTCGCGTTCAGTCTCGACGGCGAGATCATCCGACGGCGAGGGCTCTCGCTTCGCATCCAGCCGAAGACGCTCCGCATCGCTGTCGGCGAGGGCTACGAGCCACGCCCGGAATAAGGACTGTTCCTTCCGAAACGTCGACCGATCCGTACCGTATTGACAGTCGAGAGCCTCGTTAGCGTATGGCACAACACGACTCCCACGTCGACATCGAACTCGACGAGGTGACGCTGGACGGCATCCTGGAGGTGCCCGACGGGGCCTCGGGGATCGTCGTCTTCGCCCACGGAAGCGGGTCGAGCCGCCACAGCCCGCGGAACAACTACGTCGCCGAGGTGATCCGCCGTCGTGGCCTCGGTACGCTGCTGTTCGATCTCCTGACCGAGGCCGAAGACCGGGTCCGGGCAAACCGGTTCGACATCCCGCTTCTGACCGACCGGCTAGTCGGCGCGGTCGACTGGCTCCGAGAGCGCGAAACGCAGGGGCCATCGAGTGTCGGGCTCTTCGGCTCCAGCACCGGCGCGGCGGCGGCACTCCGGGCGGCCGCACACATGGGCAACGACATTGATGCAGTCGTCTCCCGTGGCGGCCGGGTCGATATGGCCACCGAGGTCTTCGACACGGTCGATAGCCCGACGCTGCTGATCGTCGGCGGAGCGGACACTGACGTTCTCGAACTGAACCGGGAGGCCGACGCACAGTTGGCCTGCAAGACGGAACTCCACGTCGTCGAGGGGGCTGGCCACCTCTTCGAAGAAGAGGGACAACTGACGGAAGTCGCCGACGTAGCCGCCGACTGGTTCGCCGACGAACTGCAGTAAGCGAGCCACAACCTCAGTCGTCTGCTGCACCAGGACGGTAGGCTCGACTGACTGCCTTCCACCGGTCGGTGCGGAACCGCCACAGCGAGATCGCCGCCGGAACGGTCGTCTCGACGACGAGCGCAATATATAGGGCTGTCACGCCCAGCGGCGTCACAAGTCCCAGATAGGCTGTTGGCAGCGCACAGAGATAGAGGCCGATCAACGACGCATAAAAGGGAATACGAGTGTCACCAGCCCCGCGGAGCACGCCAGTGGCCGAGCCCCCGACGCCGAGCGGGATCACGCTCACCGCCGCCACGATCACGAAACTCGTTGTGAGCGCGATTGCGTCGGGATCGTCGACGAACACGCCCGCGATCGGCTCGGCGACCCCGGCGACGAAAGCGGCGACCAGGAGGTAGACCACGAGCGAGAGAGCGATGATCTCCCGGCCGAAGGCTCCGGCTTCGGCCTCCTCGCCGCGGCCGAGCCGCTGGCCGACGAGCGTGCTCGCGGCGATCGAAAACCCCCACGTCACGCTGTTGGCGAGGTTTCGGACCCGGCGGCCGACTTCGAGGGCCGCGACCGCCTCGGAGCCGAACTGGTCGGCGATCCCCAGCAGGGGAAAGACGACCAGTCCCTGCGAGAGCCGCCGGGCGACGAGGGGTGTCGACACCCGAACCAACTGCCGGGTGAGCCCGAGATCGAACTGCGGACCGCTCACCGAGAGGGCGACCGGACTGGCTCCGGTCCCGAAGTAGTCGCGACCGAACATCCCCCAGGAGAAGACAAGCGTTACGAGGCCGGTCGAGACCGCCGTCCCGATGGCCGCACCCATCACGCCCATTCCGAAGCCAAAGATCAGCGTCCCACTGATGAGGACGTTCATCACCGCGCCACCGGCGCGGACGACCATTGGGGAGAAGGTGTCGCTGACGCCCGCGTAGGTCCGGCTGGCGATCATATTTAAAAACTCGAAGCCGAGGCCGGGGGCGACGACCGCGAGGTAGGTCGTGCCGTAGCCAACGGCCGCGGGGTTGTCGCTGAGCAGGCCGATCAGTGGGCCAGCAAAGACGACATAACCTGCTACGATCGGCACCGCCAACAGGAGGGCGATCCAGAGGCTCTGTTTGACCACCAGCGCCGCCCGTCCGGCCTCGTCGCCGCCGTAGTTCTGGGAGACCAAACTCACGGTCCCGCCTGCGAGGCCGATGGCGACGAACTTGCCGACCGACCAGTAGGCTCCAGCGAACGCCAGCCCCGCGACCGCGGGCGCGCCAAGGACCATCCCCACCATGGCGAGATCCGCGGTCTGTTTCGACATGATGGCGAAGCCGGTGATCACGCGGGGCCACGCGAGATCGATGGTCGACCGGAGCCGACCGCGCTCGATGATGCCCGCCCGTTCCAAGAGGGACCCAACGAACGCGAGCAGGCTGCGGAGCCGGTCCATATACGTCACCGTTCGACTCCCGCCGCTTTCGTCTGTTGGTTCGCCGTCGGGCTGGCTGCCACGCGATACCGTAACCCGCTTGAGGGAGGATGCCAGACTTTCGGTCATGAATCCGGACCAGTGGCAAACATATCTCGTGACACAGGAATCGCTCTCAGCAGGGCGATCGACCACCGACATCGTCGAAGCAGCCATCGAGGGCGGCGTCGACGCGGTCCAACTCCGCGAGAAAGGCCTCGATATCGGGACCCGCTACGAGCTGGGCCGGGAACTCCGCGACCTGACGACCGAGGCGGGCATCGACCTAATCGTCAACGATCGGGTCGACCTCGCCCACGCGATCGGGGCCGATGGCGTCCACCTCGGCCAGTCTGACCTTCCCGTCTCGGCGGCCCGCGAGATCCTCGGCCCGGAGGCGATCATCGGCGCGTCGGTCTCGACCGTCTCAGAGGCCCGACTCGCGGCGATCACCGGCGCGGACTACGTCGGCGTCGGCGCGGTCTACGGCACCGACTCGAAACCCGACGCCGAGACCGCCGACGAGGGCCTCGGCCTCGATCAGCTCGCGGATATCGCCGCAGCAGTCAAGATTCCGGTTGTCGCCATCGGCAGCATCACCCCTGACAACGCCGCGGCGACCATTGACGCCGGTGCGGACGCAGTGGCCGTCATCAGCGCGATCACCGGCGCTGACGACCCCGCAGCGGCGGCCCGCGAACTCAGCGAGGCCGTCGACGGAACGGCGGTCGAAGCCGAAGCCGTAGAAGCTGACGATGACTAACGAGCCCGACTGCTCGGCGGCCGCACTGGCCGACTCGCTTTCGGCGATCGACGAGACCGAAGCGCTGGTCCAACATCTCACCAACCGGGTGACGATCAACGACCTCGCACAGATTACGCTCCACTGGGGGGCGTTGCCGGTGATGGCCGACTCGCCGAACGACGGCGCGGAGATGGCCCAGGCCGCCGGGGCGGTCCTGCTCAACACCGGCCAGCTGAACGAATCGATCAACAAGGCGCTCCTGGAAACCGGCATCGCGGCCACCGAGCGCGGCATCCCGGTCGTTCTCGACCCTGTGGGGATGGGATCGACACCGAGCCGGAACGAACTCGCCGAGCGACTGGTCGACGAAGTCGACATTACGGCAATAAAAGGCAACTACGGCGAGATCACCGCGCTGGCGGGTGCGGAAGCCGAGGTCAAAGGCGTCGAATCGGTCGGCGACTACGAGGAGATCGAACGGACGGCCCAGGCCCTCGCCGAGTCGACCGATACGGTCGTCGTCGCCTCCGGCGTCACTGACATCGTTGCGAGCCCGGAGGCGGTCTACCGCGTCGAATCGGGCCACGAAATGATGGGCCAAGTCGTCGGGACTGGCTGTATGCTCGGCAGCACCGTGGCGACGTTCTGTGGAAGCCTCGACGACCCTCTGACTGCTGCGCTCCACGCTACCCTCGCGTTCGGTCTGGTCGGCGAACGCGCCGCCGAGTTGGATCGCAACGGCCCGGCCAGCTACAACGTGAACTTCCTGGATTCCGTCTGGAACTTCACACCAGACGTGGCGCGCGAGTTGGAAGTCGACCTCGCCGAGCGGGTCGAGCGTATTATTTGATTTATAAAAAGCTTAGACGTGGTCGACGTCAGGTGGCGACAGCGGTTCGCCGATGGCTGCAGCCGCGCGGTCGACCGCGTCGCCGGTGGTCGGTGGCCGCCAACGGTTCTGTCGGTCTTCAGCCAGCGTTCGGTAGTAGTCGTCGGGGTCGTTCATGGGATATCACGTGCCTGTGGCACTCAATGCCACATTCGCCGAGCAAGGCAATAAATCGATGGACTCGACGGCTCTTGTGAGTGTCTAGGTCCTTTCCGAGGACGGCGATACAGTAGCAGCTATCGAAGACTGAAGAATGGAACCACGCACGGCTTAGCGGCCGATTTTAGCACCAACATCCGCGCGAGTGGAGCGAGCGCGGTTCCCGGACGGCGGGCCGGAGGCCGAGCCGTCCGTCTTTTTCGCCGAGGTTCGGTAGAGCGAAGCTCTACCGCAGCCCATCAGAAGTCGAAGACTTCTGAGGACGTTTTTGCGCCGAGCGGTTCGCCGCAGGCGAACCCGAGGCGAAAAAAGGTCGGGTGGCTACCGCGTCGACCGTTTCCACGTTTTCAAGTCGATGATCTCGCCGTCGATCTCATCGGGGTCGGCCTCGGTAGCGACCCACTGGTACATCGGCGCGATATCGCTCGGGTCGCGGGCCTTTTCAATGCCAGTGAGATCGGTGGCGACGAGCCCGGGGTCGACGACGCAGACGGACTGATCGAGATCGGCCGCGAAGCCGCGGGCCAGTGCCTCCGCGCCAGCCTTCGAGACGGCATACACGCCCATGCCGGGTTTGGCTTTCCGAGCAACGCTCCCAGAGGGTATCAGAACGCGGGCACTCGGCGCGAGATACGGCACTGCTTTCTTGACTGTTGTGAACACACCTCTGACGTTCGTCTCCATCGTGTCGTGATAGACGCCGTCGGACTCCTCCTGGAGCGGCATCTCGCCGGGCGTGCCGTGGTTGACCGCCGCGTTGGGGACCAGCACGTCGATCTCACCGCCGCGGTCGACGGTATGATCGACCAACGCGGCGACGTCACTTGCGTCGCGCACGTCGGCCCGAATCCCCGACACCCGCTCGGAGCCGGTCAACTTGTTGAGTCGGTTGACCGTCCGGTCGACGCCTGCGAGATCACGGCCACAGAGTACCACTTGTGCGCCTGCGGCGGCGAACGCCTCGGCGACAGCGCGACCGATGCCACGGGTGCCGCCAGTGATGACTGCTGTCTGGTCGTCCATGGGGTACCATCGGCCGGATCGACCCTAAAGCTACGGCGTGCTGGTGGGTTCGAAGTCCGTTCTTTTATACGTATGTCTGTCCTATTTGACGTATAAATGGCCACCGTCTCGAACGAGGACAACGACAGACATGGCGGCAACGAAGGCCGATACGACGGCGACCTCTCGGCGGTCGACGGCGAAAAGATCGTCGTCATCGGCAGTGGATTTGGTGGGTTGTCGACGGCCTGCTATCTCGCCGACGCGGGGGCAGACGTGACGGTCGTCGAGAAAAACGAGCAGTTGGGTGGCCGTGCGAGCCGACTTGAACGCGACGGCTTTACCTTCGATATGGGGCCCTCGTGGTACCTGATGCCCGACGTCTTCGAGCGGTTCTTCGGTCACTTCGGCAAGCGCCCCGAGGACTACTATTCGCTTTCGCAGCTCGACCCCCACTATCGGATCTTCTTCAAGGACGGCGACCAGGTCGACTTGCTCCCCGATGTCGAGGCCAACAAGGAGCTGTTCGAGTCCTACGAACCCGGCGCTGGCGAGGCCCTCTCGAACTACCTCGACAAATCCCAGTACACCTACGAGGTCGGGATGGAACACTTCGTCTACACCGACCGCCCCCGCCTGCGGGACTACATGGACCTCGACGTGCTGCGCTACTCGTGGGGACTCTCCCTGCTCGGCAAGATGCAGGGCCACGTCGAGGGCTACTTCGAGCACCCGAAACTCCAGCAGATCATGCAGTACACCCTGGTCTTCCTCGGCGGCGCGCCCACCAACACCCCGGCGCTCTACAACCTGATGAGCCACGTCGACTTCAATATGGGCGTCTACTACCCCGACGGCGGGATGGGGAGTGTGGTCGACGGTATCGTTGAATTGGCCGAAGAGCTGGGCGTCGACTTCGTCACCGACCAGCCGGTGACCGAAATCGCGGGCCGCAAGGGAGCCTTCGCTGTGCGAACCAAGGGCGGCGAGGAATACCTCGCGGATCGGGTGGTCTCGAACGCCGACTACGCCCACACCGAACAGGAGCTACTCCCGCCGGAAAAACGCCAATACAGCGCGGACTACTGGGAGTCGAGAACCTACGCCCCATCGGCGTTCCTGCTATATCTGGGTGTCGAGGGCGACGTCGACGAACTGGCCCACCACTCTCTCGTGCTCCCGACCGACTGGAGCGACCACTTCGAGACCATCTTCGACGACCCGGCGTGGCCCGACGACCCGGCCTACTACCTCTGTGTCCCCTCGGAGACCGACGACTCGGTCGCCCCCGAGGGCCACAGCAACCTCTTTGCGCTCGTCCCGATCGCGGCCGGACTCGACGACAGCCCCGAGTTACGCGAGACCTACCGCGGTCTCGTCCTCGACGATATCGCCGACAACACCGGCGTCGACCTCCGCGACCGGATCGTCACCGAAGAGATGTTTTGTGTCGACGATTTCGCCGACCGCTACAACTCGATGCAGGGGACGGCGCTGGGAATGGCCCACACCCTCAGCCAGACCTCGCTGTTCCGCCCCTCGCGGAAGTCCGACGAGGTAGACGGGCTCTACTTTACCGGATCGTACACCACACCAGGTATCGGTGTGCCGATGTGTCTGATTAGTGGCCAGCTAACTGCCGACGCTGTTGCGGAGTGATGTCGACTGTGACCGACGACTCCAACAGTGGCGGGCTGGTCGACCGACTCGTCTACCTGTTGGTACTCTCGCGACCGCGCTTTTGGTTCTACCTCGCTGGCCCGATTGTGGTCGGCGTCGCAGTCGGAGCCAGCAGCGTAGCGGAGCTGTTTCTGCCGACTGCCGTCGTCCTGTTCGCCTACTTTTTGCTTCCCGCAAATGTCCTGTTGTACGGGGTCAACGACATCTTCGACGCCGAGATCGACACCGAAAACCCAAAAAAAGACGACAAAGAGGTCCGCTGGCAGGGCGACCGTCTGGTGACAGCGGCGGTGGTGCTTTGTGGGCTCCTCGGTGGTGGACTCCTCGGCCTCACGCCACCGGCGGCGTGGCCGTGGCTCGTCGGCTTTCTGTTTCTCGCCATCGAATACAGCGCCCCGCCACTCCGATTCAAAACGACGCCGTTCCTGGACTCGGTCTCGAACGGCCTGTATATTCTGCCAGGGATCGCCGCCTACGTCGTAGTCGCTGGCACACAGCCACCGCTCCTTGCGGTCGCTGGGGCGTGGCTCTGGACGATGGGGATGCACACCTTCTCGGCGATTCCGGACATCGAACCGGACCGCACCGCCGGGATTCGGACAACCGCGACCGCGCTAGGTGAGCGCCGGACCTACGGCTACGTCGCTTCCTGCTGGGTGGCCGCCGCCCTGGCTTTCGGACTGGTCGGCCTTCGACTCGGCGCGCTCCTTGCGGTCTACCCCGTCTTCGTCGTGTGGGTCAGTCAGTCGTCGGTCGCAGTAGAGAGAGCCTACTGGTGGTTTCCGGCGCTCAACACTGCGGTCGGCACGCTCATCACCCTCGGTGCGCTCTGGGAAATCGTCCCCGTCTGGGAGGTGCTGCCGTGAGCGAATCAGTCGCCGAGGGTGAGTCGCGCGCCGAACCGCGAATCCAGGAGGCCGACGGGCTGTCGGCCGTGGTGTCGGGACTCCCACGAACCCGCCGAGAGACCGAGGCGTGGCTCGATGCCCTCGTCGACGGCAACCGGTTTACCATCGCCGTCTTCTTTCCGCTGATCGGCGCGATCATGCTCCTCGGCAGTGCCGAGGGATGGTCGTTCATTCCCGCGCCGCTGCGGTTCAACGCGCCGATGATACTGTTCGGAACGGTTGTGATGGCTGCGCCGCTGATCGTCGGTGTGATTCCAGCGCTCGATCGGCGGGCGGTGGGTGGGCTCGGTTTGTTAGTAGGCTATACCTACCTGATCGAGCACGTCGGTGTCTCGACCGGCTGGCCCTATGGTGCCTTCGAGTACGGGATCAGTCTCGGGCCGATGATCGGTGATATTCCGGCAGCGCTGCCCGTTTTTTTCCTCCCGATCGTCCTCAACACCTACGTGCTCTCGCTGTTGTTGCTCGGCGAGCGGGCGGCCTCCCGACTGTTCCGGCTGACAGTCGTGATTCCGGCGGTCGTAGCGATGGATGTGGTGCTCGATCCGGCCGCGGTTTCGCTCGGCTTTTGGGCGTATCTGGACGGCGGCGTCTTCTACGGCGTGCCGCTATCGAACTACGCAGGCTGGGTATTGAGCGCAGCCGTCTCGGTCGGTGTGCTTGACTGGACGATCGACCGGGCGGTCCTCGAAACCCGACTGGCCAACTGTGGGTTCATGCTGGACGATCTGGTGAGCTTCGTGATCCTCTGGGGGGGTATCAACGCGTGGTTCGGCAACTGGCTGCCGGTCGGCGTCGCAACGCTGTTCGGCGTGGCGATCCTACGGGCCAAACGGTTCGACGCTGGCCTACTTCGTCCCTCGACTGGAATCTACGTTCCCTGCGTCGTCGACCGGTAGTCGGTGCCTACCCGCTGTGGGCGGCCCCGAAACGGGAACAGTAATGGGTTATCATGCTGTAGGTCGTCGTATGGACGACGCCGAGGAACCGCCGGGTCGACCCTGTCCGCTCTGTGGGGCGTCGATGACCCACCGCCACTGCAAGTACATCTGTCCGACCCACGGCGTGGTCTACGACTGTTCGGACACCTTCTACTGAGCTCGGCGAATCCAGCCGAATATCAGTTACAATCACTCTGTGTACGAACTGTTATGTTGATTGCGTCCGTATGCAGGCGTATATGCTGTGCCGCCGGAACCGGCCGACGAGACGACCGATGGCTCCTGGAGAGCTATGGTAGAAGACACACAGATCGCCCGGAGCAAGGCAATCCAACAGCAGACCGGTAAGACCTTCCACATCGCCACGCGGCTGTTGCCACAGCGGATGCGAGAGGCGACCTACGTGTTGTATGCCTTCTTTCGTGTCGCCGACGAGGTGGTCGACGACGCGGGCGATACTTCACCAGGACAACAGCGGGACGAACTCGAACGGATACGGGCCGCCGCACTCGGCGAGATCGACACCGACGATCCGGTCCTGTCGGCGTTCGCGGAACTCCGCGAGACCTACGAGATCGACCCCGAGGACGTCAATACGTTCGTCGACGCGATGGCCTCGGATATCGACACCGACCGCTACGAAACGTACGACGAGCTCGAAGCCTACATGGACGGCTCTGCCTCCGCTGTCGGGCGGATGATGACCGCTGTCATGGCGCCCGACAACCCCGAGCAGGCGCTCCCCCACGCGACCGCGCTCGGTGAAGCCTTCCAGCTCACCAATTTCCTCCGTGACGTGCGCGAGGACATCGTCGAGCGCGACCGCATCTACCTCCCGCAGTCGACGCTCGACCGTCATGGCGTCACCAACGACCAGCTGAAAGCCTTCGAGATGGACGCCACGGTTGCCGCAGCCATGCAGGACGAACTCAACCGCGCCGAACAGCTGTATGCCGAGGGCGTCGCTGGCATCAAGTATCTCCCCGACGACTGCCAGCTCGCGGTCCTGCTTGCGGCCGTCCTGTACGCCGACCACCACCGCCTCATCCGCAACCGAGAGTACGACGTGCTCTCGGAGACGCCGCAGCTCACCACCGCCCGGAAGCTCGCACTGCTGGCCCGGACACGCTGGCAGTGGGTCTGGAACAAGGATCCCGAGGCCGTCTTCCGAAACATCACGGAGGGCAAGGGCCGCGGTGGAATGTTCACCCGTGGCGCGGAGTTAGTCGACAGACTACCGGTCCGATAGCCGGTGACTACTGCCGTGGTCGGCAGTGAAATCACTCACAAGATGCGTTTGCCGAGTGCACTGGCGGCGAGTTCGGTCGCCAACTCGGCGGTTTCGTTCGACCGATCCAATGTTGGATTCACCTCGACGAGATCCAGCGACCGGACCGCCGATCTCGCGGCGACCTGCTCCATCGCCGCGTGGGCCTCCCGATAGGTGACGCCGCCGCGGACCGGGGTCCCGACGCCGGGGGCCTCAGTCGGATCGAGCCAGTCGAGATCGAGGCTCACGTGGATTTCATCGACGCCGTCGGTGGCCACCGCAAGGGCGTCGTCGACGACGGCCGTGATCCCCCGGCGGTCGATATCGGACATGGTGAAGACCGTCAGTTCTCGCTCGTCGAGCAGCGCCCGTTCGGCCTCGTCGGCGCTCCGAAGCCCCACGAGGGCGATATTTCCCTCCTGGAGATTCGGTGCGGTCGCCCACTCTTGGTCGGCGAACTCCCCGATGCCGAGGAGCGCCGCCAGCGGCATTCCGTGGATGTTGCCCGACGGCGAGGTCGACGGTGTGTTGAGATCCGCGTGGGCGTCGAACCAGATCGCACCGATCGGGCTGGCGGCCGCCGAACCGGAGACTGAGCCGATCGCAACCGAGTGGTCACCGCCGAGTACCACGGGGATTTCACCCGCCGCAAGTGCCGATTCGACTGTTTCGGCCAGCTGGGTGCAGACGGCTTTCGTCTCCTCGAGGAACTTCGCCGTGCCGGTGCGGAGCGACCGCGTCTCGGGATCGCACTCCTCGGCATACGGAGCCCGGATGTCACCCGCCTCAATCGGCTCGACACCGGCGGCTCGGAGCTGGTCGGCGAGTCCGGCATACCGGATCGCCGACGGCCCCATGTCGACGCCCCGTCTGTTCGCCCCGTAGTCGGTCGGCGCACCGATGAGTCGCACTGCCTGTGCCATGCTCACAGGTTCCATGGAAGCCACTTAGCAGTGTGGGAGCGACTCGGGGTTGGCATCGCCACGATCAATCCCTCACGTATGAGACGTGTGAGTCGACACCGAGAGTCACTAGATCGCTCCGTAATGGTGAGCACAAGACATAACGAACGCGTTGGTCACACTGAATTGTTACTAGTTTTCCATCGGATTTATGAACGATCCGCTCCAAACGGGTCGTATGTCATCGATCGAGCTCACACCGAGCCAAAAAACGATTTTGACTGCGCTCACGAACCTCCACCGACAGACCGAAGACGCGGTCAAAGGTGAAGACATCGCCGAAGAAGTCAACCGCAACCCCGGCACGATCCGCAACCAGATGCAGAGCCTCAAGGCCCTCCAGCTGGTCGAGGGTGTGCCCGGCCCCAAAGGCGGGTATAAGCCGACTGCCAACGCCTACGAGGCCCTCGACGTCGACGAGATGGACGACGCGGCGTCAGTGCCGCTGTTCCACAACGACGAAACCGTCGAGACCGCGAACGTCGAGAGCATCGATCTCTCGAGCGTTCACCATCCCGAACTCTGCCGCGCGGAGATCCATCTGCAGGGGTCGGTTCGTGACTTCCACGAGGGCGACGAAGTGATCGTCGGCCCGACGCCGCTGTCGAAGCTCCGCATCACGGGGACGCTGGATGCCAAAGACGACACGAACAACATCCTCATCCTGCAGATCGACGATATGCTCGCGCCCGCCGAAGATCCGGCCCACTAACCGGGTCGTTTCCGGCGTTCTGTTTCGGTTCCCGCTACAGTAGAGTTACAGCGATCGAACAGCAACTGGCGAGTAAAATTAGTCCCGACCTACCTCACATATCGCTCCACGCCTTCGCGGCGCGTTTGAGCGAGGTGATATCCGAGATCCAGCGGCAGGCGATCCCCTTTTTGAGTGCTTTGGCGGCCGGGCCGCCGAAGGTGTTGACCGGAATCCCCTTGACATCGTGGGCGACGGCCTCCTCGCCGACCGAGATGACCGTTCCTTTGTCCGTGTGTTTCCAGGATTTCAGCGGCGCGCCACGGACGGCGCGAGCGAGGTTTTCGCCGGCGGCCTCGGCGGCCATCCAGGCTGCCTGTGCGGTCGGCGGCGCGACATCGTCGTTGCCCTGATCGACCAGGGCGGCGTCACCGATGGCGAAGACGCGCTCGTCGCTGGTCTGGAAGTCCGACTCGGAGAAAACACGGTTCGACCGTTCGTCCTTGTCGAGATCGGTCTCGGCGATCTCCTCGCGGCCGGTGATGCCGCCGGTCCAGACGAGCACGTCGTAGTCGAGTTCGCTCTCCTCGCCGAGGGAGATGGTTTCCTCGTCGACTTCCGAGATGAAGTCGCCGGTGAGGATCTCGACGTCCCGATCCAGGAGGCGCTTTTTGAGTGCGCCCTGGATCTCGGGATCGTTGCCGGGGAAGATCTCGTCGAGACCCTCAACGAGCTTGATGTCGAGCGGTGCGCGGTGAAGATCACGGTATTCGGCGATCTCACCGGCGACCTGGATGCCCGAGAGTCCGGCCCCGCCGACGATGACTTGGGCTGGCTCGCTTTGAGTCGCCTCCTCGCCGGCGGTCCGGATGGCCTCGTGGATGCCGCGGGCGTCGTCCAGACTCTTCATCGTATGGGAGTACTCGGCGAGCCCGTCGATGCCGAAGAAGGCAGTCGAGCTGCCGACGCCGACCAGCAGGTAGTCGTACTCGACAGCGTCGCCGTCTCGGAGTTCGATCGTCCGCTCGTCGGTGTCGACGCCGGTGACGCGGTCCCGGATGAAGTTCGTCTCCGGGGATTTGATCTCGTCGACCGGAATCGTGACCTTCGATTCGACCTGCGGATCACGAATCACGCGGTGGGTCTCGTGGAGAATGAGGTGGTAGTCGTGTTCCGAAATCCACGTGAGTTCGGCCTCTCCCGCCTCGATCTCGTCTTCGAACGATTGGACCGTGCCAGCGCCCGCATAGCCCGCACCGACGACGACAACCTGATCTGTCATGTGTAGATGTGCGACGGCATCGAATAAATCGGCTTTGAAACAGCGGCCGACTGCGCTCCGCAAAACCTACGAACAAAAATGCGGTTTGTGGTCATTAGAGGCCCACAGACCACTGATTCTCTCAATCGAGTGAGAGACCCGCGTGCCACTGGCTCACACCCGACTCACGCTTGCGCTGATCCATCCGGGCCAACAGGTCGACCGCGAGGCTCGCGGTCTCGGCGGCCCGCGCGTCGCCCTCGGTTCGGAACTCGCCAGTCTGGCGGTTGGCGTACACCGCACAGACGGCTCCGGCCCGTAGATCGTAGATCGACGCCAGCGTCAGGACGGTGGCAGCCTCCATCTCGATATTCTTGACATTGGCGTTCCGCAGGGTCTCGACGAGGTCGTCGCTGCCGGGAGCCTCGTAGCCGTCGAAGCCAGGTCGGCCCTGGCCCGCGTAGAAACTGTCGGCGCTCATGGTGAGGCCGACGTGGTAGTCATATCCTAACCGCTCGGCGGCGGCGATTAGCGCCGAGACGACTTCGTGGTCGGCGACCGCCGGGTAGTCTTTGTTTATATACTCCTCGCTGGTGCCCTCCTGGCGGACCGCCCCGGAGGTGATGACCAGATCGCCGACCGAAATCTCGGGTTGGATTGCCCCACAGGAGCCCACCCGGATGAACGTCTCCGACCCCGCGCGGGCGAGTTCTTCGAGCGCGATCGCCGCCGAGGGGCCGCCGATCCCCGTCGACGTCGCCGAGATCGGCGTCCCGTCGTAGCGACCGGTCGCCGTGCGATACTCGCGGTGGCTGGCGACCGTCCTGGACGAATCCCACAGATCGGTGATCGTCTCGATGCGGTCGGGGTTCCCCGGCAACAGCACGCTGTCGGCGACATCGTCGCTCGTGACTTCGAGGTGGTACTGGCGGTCGGCGTTGGGGTCCTCGCTATCGGGGACTTCGGTGTCGTCTCGGTCATCTGTAGGTTCGGCCGACTCGTCTCCATCCGAGGGCGTCGTCATCGGTCGGCTCCCTGCTGGCTGGCGGCATCGAGCGTCCCTTGGGAGATGGTATTCGGCAGCAGTTCTCCCAGCGTGTAGGTGTCGACCCGTTCGCCGCGATCACAGACGATTTCGAGGTCGTCGCCAGCGAACTCCGCGAGGGTCTGTCGACACATTCCACAGGGTGTGACTCCGTCGCGGGCGGCGGAGGTGACGGCGAGGCGTTCGAATTCCGTGTGGCCGGTTTTGACGGCCTCGGCGACGGCGACCTCCTCGGCGTGGAGGCTGTTGGAGTAGTTGGCGTTCTCGATGTTGCAGCCGACGAAGACGCTGCCGTCGGCGGTCCGCAACGCTGCGCCGACTCGATATTCGGAGTAGGGAACGTGGGCCGAGTCCAACGCGTCGCGGCCCCGGTCGATCAGTGGGTCGGTCATACCGTATGCGTGTCGCCAGCGAACATATAAGCAGGGGCGAAACGGAAAGGCTCTCCACCGCGGGCCGCCTACAGCGGGTATGAGCGAGGACTCGGCACCGGGCGTCAGTGGATTGGGGCGGCGCATCCTGCTCGGACTTGGCGGCGGACTGATCCTGCTGGGTGGGCTGCTGGGGTTTATTGTCGGTGGCAACGGCGGCGAGACACTGAGTGAACTGACGCTGTTCGGGATGCTGACGATACCGGTCTCTCCAGGAGCGATGACGCTCTACGGGATGGTCGTCGTCGCAGTTGCCATCGCCCTGCTGTACGGGGCGGTGTCGCTGGCCTCACGATACGATACCAACGCGCAGTGAGATGTGGGACGGTTTTTCAGTCTCGGCCCCGTAGCGAGAGTATGGAAACGCCGACCAGTGAGGCCGACCCCGACGATGGCTCGTCGACCGAGGGACCGTCTCGGGACGACATCCTCGACGACGAGGTCCTGGACTCCGGGCGGAAACGCAAGCGGGCAGTGCTCTATTCGCTGCCGTTCCTCCTGCTCGGTCTCGGCAACGTCGCCCTAATCATCACATGGGGGCTCGAACCGCTGTGGGCCTTCCTGCTGTTGCCCCCTATCCTGTTCTGTACGGTGTTGACCTACATCGTCTTCAGCACGGACTTCCTCGAAGGGCGGGAAGGCGTCCAGTAAGCCGATAGTCACTGCCTACTCCCCGGTATCGTATTTATACGTCGCCGTCTCGGGGTCGATCCCGAAATCCTCGGCTGTTTCTTCGGGTTCTGGCGTACCGTCGTCAGCAGCCGCAATCTTGAACGCCTCGCGGAGTCGATTCGGCATCTCGAAGGCCTCGACGTCGACCGCCAACGGGACAACCTCGGCATCCAGCTGCTCGCGTTTGCGCGCCAAGCGATCGACCAACTGGTCGGGGAGCGCTTCGGGGTCGACTTGATCGAAGCCGAACTGGGTGAGGTAGTCGGGCTGGTCGGTCAACACGTAGACGGTGTCGAACCCCTCGTCGCTGGCCTCGGCGACGAGCCGCTCGATGACGTGTGCGCCGACGCCCTGGCCACGCCACGGTTCGAGCACGCCGATGCCGGTGAGTTCGCAGGCTTCGGGCTCTCCCGAATGAACCCGGAGCCGCCCGAAGCCAACCCGTGTGTTGGAGTCCTCGTCGACTGCCAGCACGTAGTCACGCGACCGGAAGGCCTCCGCGTCGATCCCCAGTGCATCGATCCGGTCCAACAGCCACGCCTCATCCCGGTTTTTGGCATCGCGGACGTACATACGTCTCAGTAGCAGCCCGGCCACTAAACATCCTCGGGGGTCTCACGGTCGAACCCGGGCAGTCCTGGAGACGATAGCTGAACGGCCCCCGGCCAACACGGCGTCGGTATAACAGTAGGGAGCGACTACCCTCCCAAGTAGTCGCTTCCTGTGACAGAGATCTGCGAACCCCCCAGAGGTACACTCAGTATCTCTGTCATATGTCATTCAGTCGGGATCAATAAAAAACGCTACGGTTATGGTAACATATTCAACGTGTCTCGGTGTTCGTGGGTCGATCGGGTCAGCCGCGTTCGACGGCGCCTTCGAGTGGCGAGCAGCCAACTGTGTTGGTATGGTACTTGTAGCTGGAGCCGTACAATCGGCCATGGACCGACGGACATTCATGCGGGCAGCCGCGGCCGCGACCGGTTCGGTCGGGCTCGCGGGCTGTCTCAGTGACGACGATGATCCCACACCGGAGTTGGGAGACGGGCCACCGCGGTACGATCTCCCGCCATACAGCGAGCTGACGCCCGCTGAAACCCATACGGGAGAGGGCGTCGTCGTCTGTCACCTGCGGCTATCGGCGTTCGGGCCAGTACAGCAGGCCCTCGACGCCCAGCGGCTCCCCGACGAGCCGGTCGTTGGGCTCCCACTATCGAGTATCGAGCCGGTCGTCGATGCCGTCGAGACGATCTCCAGCTATCCGTTTGCGGCCCCGCTCCGCCAAGCGGTCAACGACGCCGCCGTCTATCGGGCCGACGACGGGACGGTGACCAACCACACGATCGTCGAGACCAACGAGACGGTCGAGGGATCCTGGACAACGAACGGAACTGCTGCGAACGAGACAGGGTCTGGCAACAGGACAACGGAAAACGGGACAGTCGACAACGGAACTGTCGAAAACGGAACGACAGGAAACACGACCATTGAGACAACGGCCGACGGTGAGATCGAGACCGGAATCGAGGTCACGTGGGTTACGCTGACCGACGACCTACTGCTCTTCGACGGGAGCTATGACCGATCGATCTTCGAGAACCGATATACGGCTGAGTTCCAACAGGTCGACCAACAACGCAGCGTGGCGATCTACGAGGACGGCTCGGGGCGGGCCTTCGCCGTTGGCGACGATCTGCTCGTCGTGCCGACCGAAAACGCCGATCGAGCGGCGACCGGCGACACCGTCCTCGCCCACACTCTCTCGGGCTACATCAACACGCTCGACCGGATCGTCGACGACGAAAACGGCGAGTGGCTCTTCGAGACGACCGGCCCCGCGGCGTTGGGCCTCGGCGTCTGGGGAGCCGACGACCCACTCGCGCGCATCGCCGAGGCTGTCGGGACGACCCCCAGCGGCACCGACGACCCAGTGTTCGATGGCGTCGACGCGTTCATTGCTGGCCTCGAACCGACAGTCGACGACACCGGGAGCATAACAGGCGTCGAGACACGGTTTTCCGGGCTGTTCCCGACGGAGGTCCCGACGGAAGACGAACTCCAGACGGGCCTCGCCAGCGGGGCCGACTCCACCGAGAGACACCGCAACGCGCCCCGAGCTCACCTGACGGCGCTGTTTGGCGATACGTAGGTTGTCTGTGGTCCCACATACCGGGCGGTCCATGGTACCCCGCCCCGCGCAAGCCTTATTTATATAGGGACGTTTCGAACAAAGGCAATGGCAAACGGTACGGTTGACTTCTTCAACGACACTGGCGGCTACGGTTTTATCGACACAGAAGATGCTGACGACGACGTGTTCTTCCACATGGAAGACGTCGGCGGTCCGGATCTCGAAGAGGGCCAGGATGTCGAGTTCGACATCGAGCAGTCCCCGAAAGGCCCACGCGCGAATAACCTAACCCGTCTGTAAGTTCGCTTCGCGAACACTCACAGACAACTACATCTTCCTTCATTTTTCGACCGCTGAGAGGGATCTCAACCCTGCGGTTCGACTGATTGTTGAGACACCTATCCACAACCCACCGGACAGTCACCTATCTCTGGTACGGACCACATCGGTTGTCGAGTCGACACCGAATGCTGCGTGTGGTGAAATAGTTCTATAGCATACTACGAATCTATTTTTTAGATTTGTCTAATTCAGATGTGGTACAGCAGCAACACCAGGGGGTGGGTTCTCCGTGGTGAGTGAGATCATCGATATTTTCGTTTTCTCGGTGCGGGACAGCTATTTACAGGTCAGCGCGTTCGTCGCCGTCACGGTCCTCCTGTTCAAGACGAGCTTCGTCACCGTCTGGGTGCTTGCGGCCTATCTGCTCTACGAGTACCCCGTGGCCCTGTTCAGCCTCGATATCGCCGCGGTCGCGGCTGCCGCGGGGCTGCTCGCGCCGATTGGCGGGGCCTTGCTGGGGGTAATTCCGGGCTGTGGCCCGCAGATCGTGCGGGCGAGTGTCTACGCACAGGGTGGGATTCCGTTTTCGGCGCTCACCGCGAATGCGATCAGTCAGGACGGCGACGCGCTGTTCCCGCTGATCGCCATCGACAAGAAGGCCGCCATCGTCGCCAGCATCTACACGACGGTGCCCGCACTCGTCGTCGGCATCGGGCTCCACCTGCTGTGGGGACCGCTGTTCGGGTTTGGCGTGCTCGCCTCCTGATTAGGGGTTTCGTTGATTTAACTCGTGTCTCCGGGTTTGACACCGGTGAACTCGAAGCGCGCACCACCCTCACTGCCGTCGGTGATCTCGATCCCCCAGCCGTGGGCTTCGGCGATCTCTCGGACGATATTCAGCCCGAATCCGGTGCCGTCCTCGTTGGTTGTGTAGCCTGCCTCGAAGACCTCCTCACGCTCGGCTTCGGGAATGCCCGGCCCATCGTCCTCGAAATAGAAACCGCCATCGAGCGTGCCGAGGTGGATCGAGACCGTCTCGCGGACGTGTTCGACGCTGTTGCGGATCAGGTTTTCCAATAGCTGTCGACACCGGCTCGGATCGGCCATCACGGAGATTTCCTCGTCGACTGACAGCGAGGCGTCGGCGGTCTCAACTGAGTCCCAACACTGGGTCACGAGCGTCGCGAGGTCGACTGACTCGGTCTCCTCGACGGATTTCCCCTCGCGGGCGAGGGTGAGCACGTCGTCGATGATCGTCCCCATCCGGTCGAGGTTCCGCCCGATGACCGCGGCGTGGTCGCTGTCGACCATCTCGATCCGTCCTTTGGCGACGTTGAGCGGGTTCCGCAGGTCGTGGCTGACGACATTGGCGAACTGCTCCAGCCGCTCGTTCTGTCGGCGGAGCTCCTGCTGCTGGCGGTGGCGTTCGAGCCCGTAGCGGATCGTCCGGTGAAGGACGTTCTCGTCGACGTTGTCCTTCACGAGGTAGTCTTGGGCCCCGCGTTCGATCGCCTCGACAGCCGCCGCATCGTCCTTCAACCCGGTGAGAACGATCACCGGAACCGGCCGCAACTCACTGGTCTCGATCGCCTCGTTGTAGCGGTCGAGCGTTTCCAACCCGCTACTTTCCGGGAGGCCGAGATCGAGCAACACCAGGTCGTAGTCGTCGGTTTCGAGGGCCTCGACCCCCTCGTCGAGCGACGTGACGTGGCTCACCGTCGCGGGCGGAAACGATTCGCTCCGGCTGGTGGTGAGGTGGTGTTCGAACAGTTTGGCGTCTCCAGGATTGTCCTCGATAAGGAGCAGCCGGATTCCGTCGTCTGCGTTGATCGACATCTCACTCCTCCGGGAGTTTCACGACCTTGAACCAGAAGTTCTCCAGCCGGTTGACGATCTCGATGAAGCCATCGAAGTCGACGGGTTTGGTCAGATAGGCGTTGGCGTTGAGCTCGTAGGATTTGGCGATGTCTTCCTCCGACTCGGAACTCGTTAGGACGACCACCGGAATCCGGCAGAGGTCGTCGTCGTCTTTGAGCTCTTTTAAGACGTCCTGGCCGTCCTTCCGCGGCATATTGAGGTCCAGGAGGATGAGATCCGGCCGGGGTGTGTCGTCGTACTCACCGTTCTGCCTGAGGAAGTCGAGTACCTCGACGCCATCGGTGACGACGTGGAGGTTGTTGGCGAGTTTGCCCTGTTCGAGGGCCTTCTTGGTCAGCATGACATCGCCCGGATTGTCCTCCGCGAGCAGGATCTCGACGGTTTTGTCCGGGGCACTCATCACGCCCCACCACCGAGACAGCGGGCCCGCAGTCGACCTGAAAAACTCATTGGTTGTTGTACACACTCGTTCGGTTTAGGTATTCTGTCTTATTATTCGTTGTAGAAACGGGGCCTAAATTCAGTTTTCCGGTACAGTCAGTGTCGACCGACAGTTTATATCCGCGCTCCGGCTAGCCGTCCAGAGACCCAATGAAAGAGACTGTCTCGACTGTCTTCGACGATCTGGAGATCGGGATTACGCTGCACGATCCTGAGACGGGAGCCATCGTCGCGGTCAACAGTCGGCTCGAAACGCTCTACGGGTATCGGGAGGCCGAACTCCGGGAGATGTCCGTTGCCGACTACAGCGCGACCGACGAAGGGTTCACACAGGCCGCCGCCGAGGAGCGTATTCGGGCGGCCGCCGACGGCGAGCCACAGACCTTCGAGTGGCGGATCGAACGACCGGACGGCGAGCGGGTCTGGGTACGGGCCCGGCTCGCGTTGACCCAACTCGACGGCGAAGAGTACGTCATCGCGGAGATCCAGGATATCTCCGCCCAGAAGGAGCGACAGCGCACACTCGAAGCCGAACGCTCGTTCATCCAGCAGAGCCTCAACACGCTCGACGACGTGTTTTATACGCTCGATCCGAACGGAAATCTGGAGCGGTGGAACGACACCGTCTCGGAGGTGACGGGCTACTCCGAGACAGAGATCGAGGGGATGCACGCCATGGAGTTCTTCACCGAGGAGGATGCCGAAGCCGTCGGACAGGCGATTGCCGAGGTGATCGAGACCGGGTCGGCAGTGATCGAGGCCGACTACGTTACCAAAAGCGGCGAGGCGATCCCCTACGAGTTCACCGGCACGCGGCTGACTGACGCGGACGGCGAGCCCCGAGGGATCATCGGGATCGGCCGCGATATCGCCGACCGGCAACGGCACCTCCAACGGATCGAACAACAGGAACAGGCGTTCCGTCAGCTCCACCAGACGGCTTCGACTTCGGCACCGTTCGAGGAGAAAGTCGCCAAACTGCTTGATTTCGGCCGGGCGTATATCGGCGTCGAACAGGGCTTTTTCACCCAGTTCGACGCCGCTGACGACATCCAGGAGATCGTCGTCGGCGTGGGGCCGAACAGTCAGCTCCAGGACGGGGCCACTGCGCCGTTCTCCGAATCCTACTGTCGACACACCGTCGACCCCGACACCGACAGCCCGCTGACAGTGACCAACACCACCGAGGAGGGCTGGGCCGAGGACCCGGCCTACGAACGGTTCGGGCTGGGCTGTTATGCGGGCTCGACGATCACCGTCGACGGCGAGACTGTCGGCAGCATCTGTTTCGCCGACCGCGAGCCGGTGGACAAAGAGTTCACCGAGATCCAAGAAACGTTCATCGAACTGCTCAGCGAGTGGATGAGCTACGAGCTCGAACGCGCCGAACGCGAGCGGAAGTACCGCCGGCTGACCGAACGCATCTCGGATGCCTACTACGCCGTCGACACCGAGTTCACCGTCACCTACTGGAACGACGCGATGGCCGAACGGATCGATGTGGCAGCCGACGATGTCCTCGGCGAGAACCTCTGGGAGCACTTCCCCGAGATCGAGGAGACTGTCGTCGAAGAGAGCCTTCGGGAGGCCATGGAGACACAGGACCCAACGAGCTGTGAGTACTACTACGAGCCCGCCGACTACTGGACGGCCCTTCAGATCTATCCGGACGAGGACGGGCTGGCGGTGATCTCGAAGGATATCACCGACCGCAAGGCCCACGAGGCCGAACTGGAACGTTCCAACGAACGGCTCCAGGAGTTCGCCTATATCCTCTCGCATGATCTCCAGGAGCCCCTCCGGATGGTTTCGAGTTATGTGGATCTCCTGGAGACGGAACTCGACGAATACCTCGACGCGGAGACCCGCGAGTACATGGAGTTCGCCGTCGACGGAGCGAATCGAATGCGGGGAATGATCGACGGCCTGCTGCAGTACTCCCGTGTCGAAACCGAGGGCGAAGCCTTCAAACCGGTCGACGTCGAGGCGGTCGTCGAGGGGGTGCGACAGGACCTCCAGTTGTCGATCGACGAGGCCGACGCCGAGCTATCGATCGGCTCGCTACCGACGATCCCGGCCGACGGCGACCAGCTGGGCCAGCTGTTCCAGAACCTCGTCTCGAACGCCATCGAACACGGCGGCTCGATCATCGAAATTACGGGCGAGGAGACCACCTCGGGCTATCGGTTCGCCGTCAGCGACGACGGCCCGGGGATTCCGGCCGACCAGCAGGACGAGGTCTTCGGGCTGTTCGACAAGGGGGCCGACAGCGACGGGACCGGGATCGGCCTCGCCGTCTGCGAGCGGATCGTCAACCGCCACAACGGCGATATCCGGGTCGAGTCGGCCGAGGGCGAGGGGTCGACGTTTTATATTACGCTCCCGGGCGAGTGACCGGCGGCGGAACGAAACCCTTTACAGTATCTGCCCGGTAGAGGGAAGTGAGGGTTCGTGGGTTAGCTTGGCCATACTTCGGGCCTTGGGTGCCCGTGACCCCGGTTCGAATCCGGGCGAACCCATACAACCGCCGAACGAAGTGAGGCGTGTTTTATTTTTTGTGGGCACAGATTCGAAGCAGGGAGTGAGCGTGGCGCGTAGCGCCACGGTATGCGAATAGCGAGGGACGGAGTCCCTCGGACGGCGTAGCCGTGAGCGAACGCAGTGAGCGACTGCGGTTCGAATCCGGGCGAACCTGATTTAAAAAGTCGACACGCCCCCGAAGTAGCTCTATTTAAAAACCGACACGTTTGCGTAGCAAGTCGACCGAACACAGATATAAACCTCTACAGCCGCTGCTCGCGGCCCATCACAAACGATCGTATAAATTCACGCCAGAGCGTACCGCTCGCCGTCTTTCGAAATTACGTCCTGTTTTTCGAGTGTTTTGAGAATGCTGTAGAGAGAAATTTTCTTCATATTGAGTCCGTCCTGGAGTTCGGTGATCGAAGTCGTGCCGTTCATCGAGAGGAACAGATAGACGAGTTTTGCCCGTGGCGACCGAAGATCGGTCGGAACCTCGACCGCGTGCTTCGACTGTGTGATCATACTCAAGAGTTAGGTTCGACAATAATAAAGGTACCCTAAGACAGTCGTCGAAGTCACGGAGACGGCCTCTATCTGCCGATACTAGCTGTTTTGGGCCCGAAACGCGATTTCGACGTGCGTCGAGAACGGCCGAATCCGTCGGAAATAGCGGCCTGCTTTCGACTCGTGACGAATCCGTGGGTGGTGGTGTCACGCAAGGTGATGCCGGGAGCCAAACCACTGCAATCAGCGGTGAATCGCACCGATGTCGATCGAGGATCGTTGCGCTGCTCGTCGACAGGGGAAATAAATAAAAAACCGCAGGCCGCGGGTAGCGGCTCAGTAGCTGCGAACTTTCGGCTCGTAGGTCTTGTTCTCGCCTTCGAGGATCACCGGGCGGTACCACAGTTCCGGCGAGCCGTCGTTCCAGGAGAGAAGGGTGTGTTTCAGCCACTCGCCGTCTTTTCGCTCTTGGGCCTCCGCACGCCAGTGGGCCCCACGGAACTCCTTGCGGGCGAGCGCGCCGACCGTGATCGCCTCGGCGAGATCGAGCAAGTTCTGGGTCTCGATCGTCTGGAGCAGATCGGTGTTGAACGTCTTCGAGGGGTCCATCACCCGGACGTCTTGATACTCGTCGCGGGCCTCCCGGATATCGCGGAGGGCCTGTTTGAGCCCCTCTTCCTCGCGGAAGACGTTGACGTGGTCGGTCATCGTCTCCTGGACCTTCGAGCGGACCTCCGAGTGGTGGATGCCGTCCTCTCCGGACTGAAGATCGTCGACGCGCTGGCGCTCGGACTCGACCGTCCGTTCGAGCAGCGTGTCGGGGTCGGCCGAGCCGCCAGCCGCGACCGCTCCACCGTCGGCGACGGCGTCACCGGGCGAGCCACCCTCGCCGAGTTCGACCGGGGAGTCGATGGCGGCAGTTTCGTACTCGCCGCGCTGGCCGGTCTCGACTTCGGCTGGCTCCATCTCCTTGCCTGCGGCGTGGTAGCCGGCGCGCTTGCCGAGGACGATGAGTTCGGGCAGTGCGTTGCCGCCGAGGCGGTTCGCGCCGTGGACCGACGCACAGGCACACTCGCCGGCGGCATACAGGCCACCGACGCAGGTCTCGCCGTTCTCGTCGGTCTCGATGCCGCCCATCGCGTAGTGTTGGCCGGGTTTGACCGGCATCGGCTCCTCGATACCATCCGCGCCCTCGAAGTCTTCGGCGAGGTGGAGGATGTTTTCGAGGCGGTCCATGATGCGCTCCTCGCCGAGGTGGCGCATATCGAGGTGGACGTACTCGTCTTCGATGCCTCTCCCTTCGTTGACTTCCGTCAACTCTGCACGGGAGACCACGTCGCGGGAGGCGAGTTCGCCGTCGTTGTTGGCGTAGCCGCGTTCGAACATGAACCGCTCGCCGTCGTTGTTGTACAGAATCCCGCCCTCGCCGCGGACTCCCTCAGAGATCAGTACCCCGGTAGAGGGAAGCGTCGTCGGGTGGAACTGGATGAACTCCATGTCCTCCAGCGGCACACCGGCTCGGTAGGCCATCGCCTGGCCGTCACCGGTACAGGAGACCGCGTTGGTCGTGTGATCGAACGCCTGACCGGGGCCGCCGGTGGCAAGAATCACGCCGTCACGGGCTTTGAAGCCCGCAATCTCGCCGGTGGCAACGTCGTAGGCGACGACACCGTGGCAGTGGCGGTCCTCCGGTCGCTCCTCGTCGGTGACCGCGAGGTTCGAGACGTACCACTCGTCGTAGACCTGAATGCCGCGTTTGACGAGCTGTTCGTACAGGGTATGCAGCAGCTGGTGGCCCGTCTCTGCGCCTGCGTAGGTGGTCCGTGGGAACGAAAGACCCCCGAATGGGCGCTGTGAGACGCGGCCGTCCTCCTCGCGTGAGAAGGCCATCCCCCAGTGTTCGAGCTGGATTACCTCGTAGGGACTGTCCTGACAGAGCGTTTCGATCGCCGGGGCGTCCCCGAGATAGTCGGAGCCCTTCATCGTATCGTAGGCGTGATCTTCCCACGAGTCGGCGTCCCGAAGCGCGGCGTTGATTCCGCCCTCGGCTGCGCCCGTGTGGCTCCGCACCGGGTGGAGTTTCGAAACGATCGCTACGTCCGCACCGGCCTCGTCGGCGGCAATCGCTGCTCGAAGCCCGGCACCGCCCGCACCGACCACGATTACGTCGTGTTCGTACATAGTTGTTTAATGATTATTGGGTCTGAAGGCTCTTGATACTGACTACCAGAACTTCAGATTCTTCTTGACTGCTTCGCGTTTCAGTTCCTGGATGTGTTCGGTCAGTGGGATATCCTTCGGACAGACGTTGGTACAGGAGAACTGGGTCTGGCACCGCCAGACGCCGTGTTCCTGCTCGATGGTTTCGAGCCGCTCGGTCTTGCGTCCGTCGCCCTCGCGGTCGTCCATCGCGAACCGGTAGGCCTTGTTCAAGGCAGCGGGGCCGAGGTACTGGTTGTCCCCGGCAGCGATGTTACACGAGGAGAAACAGGCCCCACACCAGATACACCGCGTCGACATCTTGACTTTCTCCCGATTCGCGCGCGACTGGCGCTGTTCTTCGAGTTCGCCGTCGGGCGTCTCATCGGGGTCGAAATAGGGGTCGACCGCCTCCATCTCCTCGTAGAAGTGGTCCATGTCGACGACGAGATCCTTGACGACCTCCTGATGTGGCAGGGGTTCGATCCGGACCGGATCGTCGAGTTCGGACAGTTGGGTCTTACAGCCGAGGCGCTGGTCGCCGTTGACGAAGAAGGCGTCCGACCCACAGACTGCCTGTCGACAGGAGTGTCGAAACGTTAGCGACGGGTCGTACTGGTCGCGGGCGTAGATCAGCGCATCCAGGACGGTCATCCCCTTCTCGAAGGGGACGTGGAAGTCGTCGAACCGCGGCTCCTGTTTACCCTCGATCTCGGGATCGTAGCGGAACACCTTGATGTGCCGCGTTGGCTCGTCGCTTTTGGCGGCGGCGTCGGCTTCGGCCTGCCGCTGGGCGTCCCGACTGCGCTTGTCGGTCTTGGCGTCTTCGCGCCGCTGTTGGGCCGGTGGCGTCGACTCGGCGTCGTCGACGCTATCGGCGGGCGATTCCTCGTGTTCTTGTTGTGGTGGCTGTGTGCTCATGGTTAGAAGAACGTCGTGAATCCGGCCCACGCGTTTGCTGTGCGGACCCCTTGGACGAGGAGCACGACGCTGGCGGCGACGAGCGTCCATTTAACTGCTTGGCGCTTGGTACCTGTTAACCCTTGGTTGACCAGCGCATTATAGACGCCGTTGACGCCGTGGAACGTCGCGGTGAACAGGAACAGGATCATCAACGAGTAGTAGCTCAGCGTCTCCATCCGTGCCTGACTCAGCGCGAACGTCACTTCGTCGGCGTGGTAGACGAAGTGCAGCAGGAAGAAGTGGAACGCGAGCACGACGACGAGGAACGCCGCCGTGATGCGCTGCCACAGCCAGAGCCGTCCGCCCTTCGTAAAGGAGGAGTAGTGCTCGGCCATTTAAAATGCCCCCGCGATGAACGTTGGCACCGAAGCGACGGTGATCGCGCCGGTGAGGATCAACGATGCGTAGAAACTCTTGTCCTGTGATTCCAGCCCGATTCCGAGGTCGACGAACAGTAGCCGGAGCCCGTTGAGGATGTGGAAGACGGCGACCGCGAGCAAGCCTACCTCGAGGATACGAACCACGAGTAGGCTTTCAAGCGCGACGATCGTCGTCGTGTAAATATCCTCGTTGGCGGCGAGCACTGCTGCGTCCTGGCTCGACGCCGGGATCGCAGTGCTGAGGACGGCGATGTGGGTAAACAGGTACCCCACAAGCACCCAGCCGGTGAACTTGTGAAAGATCCATGCCCACATGCCCGCGGAGAACTCCCGCCAACGGCCGAAGTCCTCGATAAGGCCCCGATTGTACGACTGACTCATGTCGTGTGAGGATGCGTACCGGGGTGGTATAGAAGTTACGTCGTCGCGCCGACAGTCGACTGACAGTGATCGAATATATCCGGGGAAACGAAGGCCGCGCCCCAAAGCCGCGAGTACCATAGCCACCCGATCAAGCCCCTGTTAGAGCCTCCAACACTGTTATGTTGGTCGTAGATCACTTATAAATCAGCCCACACATGAACTGGCGAACCGCCCGTGTGATCATCGGTGTCCTCGCAGTCGTCTGTTTCGGGCTCGTGGCGTCGGTCGTCTATCCGCTCTCGACGTCGACGCCCCACGCCGCGCTGCCGTCCGACGAGCAGTTCTCGGTGGGTGACCGCGAGGCGTTCAGCGTGGACGCGCATATCACCGTCGACGACGAAACGACATTTGCACTCGATGGGACCGCAACCGCCAACGGACCACGGTATATGCGTCTGCGTTTCGGCTCGGGTTCGATTGTAGAAACGTATCAGGTGGGGCCAAACGCGACGGTTTATAACCGCATTATCGACCCTCAGGAGTCGCAGGCCGACACGCGGCGAACATCGATCGTATCCGACGCCGACCGGGAACTCCTTCGGGAAACGGAGACCGACGCGGCGACCGTGTTCGTCGTCCGGACGAACGATTCCATCAATTTCGCCGCCGAGCTCTCGGGGTCGGCCTCGCTCTTCGTCGAGAGCCTCCATTTCACTACCTACGAACGGGTCGGCGATCCAAGAGAGGATGACGAAACGACCACATTCGAACCACAAAACGGCTGGTTCGACGAAAGCCGAGCCTACCGGATCACCAACGCGTCGGGGCAGGTGCGCGCCGACAACGAGACTGAGGCCGTCCAGTCGGCCAGCGTCTCGTGGGGACTGACCCAGCCAGCCGACACCTACGTCCATACCCGTCTCGCACAGCTGTTCGGCGACCAGCCACAGCGCTACACAGTCGACTACGAGTTCGAAACGGATGTCTCGAACGTGAGTAGGCCCGCATGGGTTCCCGACGAAGCGTCGACGGCCGCTCGCTAGGTCGCAGTGGGTTATTAGGTCGCGTCGACGGCCTGGGGACTCTGCTGACGTTCGACGACCCGCCGCGTCCGACCGCCGAGTTCGACCAGGTGGCACAGCGGATTGCCCGGATAGACGACCGGGTTTTCGAGAATGCCGACCATGAGGCCGGTAAAGGGTGCGGTGACCGCGATGTTGTCGTCCTTGAAGGGGTTGGTGATCGTACAGATCACGTCACCCTCGTGGACCAGCGCCCCGCGGTCGTGGTGCATATCGACGATCCCACCCACGTCGGCTCGGATCCACGTTTTTTGTTGGTCGCCGGTGATGATGGTGCGCCAGCCGGGCCACCGCACGGTGGCCTCTTCGAGCATTTCGTACTCGGCGAAGGTGCTCTCAACGCCCGCAAGCGCCTCGTCGATCAGCCCGCGCTGGAAGCGGTGGGCCTCGCCCATCTCGATGGTGATGGTTGGTATTCCGTCGCGCGTCGCCTCCCCGCGGAGGGTGCCATCCGAGCCGTCGCTGTCGATGACGACGTTGGTGCCGAACGCCAGCGCGAGGCGGTGGACATCGGGATCGGTCATGTCTGCCCGCACATGGAGCATATTGGTTCGCCCGCGCGTGGAAGTGTGGAGATCGATGCCGAAATCACAGGGCTCGATGAAGTTGGTGTAGATCTGGTAGGCCATCCGTTTGGCGCTGGTCGAGCCCTGTCGACCGGGAAACGAGCGGTTGAGGTCTCGGTCGTAGATCGGCAGGTAGCGCTGCTGGGCCAAGAATCCAGGAACGTTGAGTACCGGCATACAGACCAGTGTGCCCGCCAGTTCCGAGAGGTCCCAGTCGTGGGCGACCTCCCGGACGACCTCGATCCCGTTGAGTTCGTCGCCGTGGGCCGCTGCCGAGAGAAAGCCCGTGGGGCCGGACTGTTCGCCGTTAATGATCGTAACTGGAATCCGGATCGGATCGCCGAGATAGGTTTCGCTGATCCCGTAGCGAATGTTTTGGGTTTCGCCAGGGTCGACCTTCCCTCCGTTGTAGGTGAAGGCCCCGTCATTGCTCATGGCTGTCTGGTTAGAGGGGTTATATATAAATCCACGCGCGGTCGGTCTCGCAGTGGCCGCTCTCGGGCCGAGATGCGTCGACTTTGTCCCGAGTTGGTCTCCTAACGGACGCAGCGACCCATGGACTCAGTTCTGACCGATTCGGCGGGCAACAGCTATTCGAGATGGTCGACGGCTCCCGAAAAGTCCAACTGCCACTCTTTACGGTTCTGTTCGATCCGCGTCAGCCCACACAGCGGCGCGTCGACACCCTCGGTCGAGCCGACCAGACCGTGAGTCACACCGCCGATCGTGAGCCCGTGGCCAACCATGAGGACCCGCCCATCGTGAGCCGCGGCAATCTGCCGGGCAGCCTCGCCAGCGCGTCCTTCGGCTTCGTGGTGGTCCTCGGGAAACCCCGGTTCGACGAAGGGCGCGTGATCCGACCGGAGGGGGTCGAAGTAGTCGACCAGCGTCTCGAACGACAGCGTCTCGGGCTCGGTGTCGAACCATGCGGCGTTGCGGTGTTCGCCCAGTCCCGGCTCCAGCCGCGCCGTGTCGCCGAGCTCGCCGCAGATCTCGGCGGTGGTCTGGACCGTCCGCAAAAACGGCGAACAGTAGATCGCTTCGAAGTCGACCCCGCGGTCGGCGAAGAAGCGGCCGACGCGCCAGGCCTGCCACCGGCCGAGCTCCGTGAGTCCTGGATCGTGAATCCGGTCGGCGGTCAACTCCCAGTCGGGGTCGACCGTATCCTGTCGCTGTCCGTGCCGTACAACCCAGACAGTCTGTGCCATGCGACCACCATACACGAGAGGGTATAATTACTTGTTGACGTTCACGGTCAGTAGGAAATCTTGCGAGAGGACTGATCAGTGATACCGTCCGTCTCCCCCGTCGCCGCACCGGTGTTTCTATGCCCATGTATCCGGTAGCTATCCGTATGACTGACGACGCGCCTGTTCGAGTCGGGGTTCTGTCACTCCACACCAGCAAAGAGACGAAGGCAATCCTCAACGCGGTCGAAGATCTGGGTCACGAACCGGTGTGGCTCCGCCGGGAGAACACCGCCATCAGCATCGAAAACAGCGAGGTCACCCTCGAACCGGACGTCGACATCATCGCCAACCGGCTGCTGCTCTCAAATACCGAAGAACCCGCCGAGGGCCTCGGGCTTGCGACGACCTTCGAACGGATTCGCCCGATGCTCAACACCCCCGACGCCGTCTTGGGCGCGATCCACAAGTTCGCCACCGGCGCGACGTTGGCCGACTGGAATATTCGAGTTCCTGACGCCCTGCTGGCGCTGTCGAACGACCGGCTCAACGAGGGCCGCGAGCGGTTCGGCGACGTCGGCGTCTACAAGACCGCCATCGGCACCCACGGCGGCGGGACGTGGAAGGTCGACCTCACCGAGCCGGTGAATCCGAAAGTGGGCAACCGGCAGGCGTTCCTCCAGGAGATGATCGACCGCGACGATCAGGCTCACCGTGATCTCCGGATCTACACAGTCGGCGACGAGATCATCGGCGCGATGTATCGCTACGCCCCGGAGGGCGACTGGCGGACCAACGTCGCCCTCGGCGGCTCCGTCGAGGACGCCAGCGGCGACCTCCCCGAGGAGGCCGCCGAGACCGCCCTCTATGCGGCAGACGTGTTGGGCCTCGACTACGCGGGCGTCGACCTCGTCGAGGGCCACGACGGCTGGTTCGTCCTGGAAGTCAACCCCACCGCCGGGTTTAAAGGGCTCTACGAGGCGACCGAGACCAGCCCCGCGCCCTACATCGCCCAACTGGCCATCGAGGAGGCTGGCGGGGAGGTCGATCCCGAGCGCGTCGAGGGGCTGTCGAACACCCTCGACGACTCGATGCCGTCGTCGATGCCGCGGCCCGAACCGCCGACCAGCGACGAGGTCCCGATGATCGGCTACATCGAAGACGTCGTCGTCATCGGCACCAGCGGCTCCCGGCAGACCCTCGCCAAGTCGGATACGGGCGCGACCCGCAGCAGCATCGATACCAGTCTCGCTGCCGAAATCGGGGCCGGACCGATCAAAAGTATGACCAGAGTCCGGTCGGGGAGCAGCAAAACCGGCAAAGCGCGGCCGGTGGTCGACCTCGTGATCGGGATCGGTGGGAATCAGCACACCGTCACCGCGAGCGTCGAGGACCGCGGGCACATGGACTATCCGCTCCTGCTCGGGCGGGACATTCTCCAGCATTATCAGGTAGATGTGCGTCGACGGGCCGACAGCGACCACCCCGCCGGGCGCGAGTCGGATCTCGAAGAGTAACCGACCAACCGACATATATCTATCTTGGAGCTATATATCTATACTATGGACAATCGTAGTGATATAATCGACAAACTATCCTTTCTGTCGCGGGCGGAGTCCCGGATTCGCGTTTTGGAGACGCTGTCGACGACGGAGCCAACGACACAACGGGAGCTCCGTGATTCGATCCCGTTGGCTCGGTCGACGATTGTTCGTGCGGTCGACTCGCTTACGGAGGTCGGCTGGGCCACGAAGGCCCCTGATGGCGTTCGACTGACACCGGTTGGTGCGGTAGTCATCGAGGAGTTTCTCGGAGCAGTGGAGTCGGTAGCGGCCGCCGAGGAACTCACACCGTTTCTCGAATGGTTTCCACTCTCGGAGTTCGACATCGACATCGAGGATTTGCAAGGCGGAACTGTGACTGTCACCACCGAGGGGGATCCACTCGCCCCAGTGCGACAACACACGAAGCGTCTTCGGACGGCAACTGAGTTCCGTGCCGTCCTTCCGTCGATCGGTATCGAACCGATCAAAGGGATCCATGAGCGAACGCTCACCGGCGACCTCGAATCCGAGTTCGTTGTTCCGCCCGGTGTTGAAACCACAATTCGAATCGAGGAGTTCGCCCCACTCTTCGAGGAGATGCTTGCGACCGGTCGACTGACGATCCATATTACCGACTCAGCGTCGTTCTTTCTCGGACTCGTCGATGAAGAGACGACACAGATCGGCGTCGAAGGCGACGACGGGCTCCCACGAGCACTGCTTGAAACGTCGAATGAGCGGGTCCGATCCTGGGGCAACACGTTTTTTACTGACTCCCGCAGGGCAGCGATCGACCGACTCACAGAACTGTAACCGAGTTGTGTGTGGTATGCACAGCGTGCGCGGAGTAGCATTATAACACATACTGACTATCCGTACACTGCCAAGAGATGCCTCCAGTCGGCCCCCATCTCCCCCAGCAATCTCTTGGTGCATTTCAGTGGCAGGTGAGCACTATTAAACGGCGTTCGCTACGTTGCGAATCGACTACTCGCCCAACCGCTCACGCGCCGCAGCCACGATCAACGGCAGATGCACCGTCGCATCGCCCAACACGGTCACGTTGCGCGCCTCCTTCGTGAGTTTGCCCCACGATCGGGCCTCGTCCAGCGTTGCACCCGACAGGCCGCCGGTCGTCGAGGAGTCCATCGTGATCTGGACGCCGTAATCGTACGCGCCAGGGGTCACCAACATCGTCTGGAGCGTGAAGTTCTTCGGGACCCCACCACCAACGAGCAGACAGCCCGCCGTGTCGGCGTCGTAGGCCAGATCAGTGAGGGGGGTCATATCCGCCAGCGCATCGAGCGTCAGGTCCGAGATCTGGGAGTACATCCACGCCTGCAGGCCGAAGACCGAATCCTGGACCGCGGGACAGTAGATCGGCACGTCGTTTTCGTACGCGGCCGCCGCGATCCCGGCGTCCTCCTCAATGCCCTCTGCTTCGTTGCGCTCGGCGTTGGCCTTCCCGAGTTCCTTGCAGAGTTCCGCAATGCCGACCGAGTCCTTGTCGGCGAGCGGCGGAAAGACGTTGTCGCGGAGATGTGACTCCAGGAGCGAAAAGTACTCTTGGGGGAGATAGACGTTATAAATCCGGTCGACCTGCTCGTCGCGGAGCTGTTCGTCGAACTCCCGCTCGTCGAGATCGGGATGCTCGTGGTCGCCGTGGTGGTGTTTGCCGCCGATGGCCTCGATGGCGTCGTGGGTCAGATTGGCCCCAGTTGTGATCAGGGCGTCGACGTGGCCGTCCCGGATCAGGTCGGCGACGATCTGCCGCATTCCGGTGGGGACCATCGCGCCCGCAAGTGACATGAAGACGGTGCAGTCATCGTCGGCGAGCATCTCGGTGTAGATGTCGACCGCCTCGTGGACGCCCGCCGCACCGATCCCGGCGTTGCCGTACTGGTCGGCCAGATCGCCGACGCTCATTCCGGCCCAGACGTGACTGTGGCCGATCGGGTCGTGATCGAAGGTGGACCGTTCGGGCTCCTCGTACTCGGTGGCCTCCTCGCCCCCATCTGCTGACTCGTGATCCTCGGTCATTGCCCGATTTGGGTCGGCCACCGGTTTGAAGCGTGCGGTTCTGTGGGACTGCTGGCCACCGAAGACGGGCAGAACCCACTCCCCGATGCTGTACTCCCGTCTACGGCGACAGTATTCGACAACGAACGGTCAGGAGGCGCAACGTATAACGAGCTACCCACGAAAGACGAGACGTTAGCATGGTTATGAGCGACCTCTCGGTTGGCGGGATCTACATCGTCGCCACCCTGATCGCCCTCGTAACTGGCGTGGTCCTCTGGCGGCACCGCGAGACGAAGGCCGCCCGTCCGTTGAGCGTCGCCGGGTTTTCGGCGGCCGTCTGGTCGTTCGGACTGTTCCTGTCGACGCTCCCCTGGGAGGCGGTCGCCCTCGCCGGGATTCGGGTGCTGTATCTCGGCGTGGCTGTCGGGCTCCCTGCGGTGGTCGTCTTCGCGCTCGAATACACCGGCCGCGAGAAGTATGTGACGCCGAAGGTGCTGAAACTGCTGGCGATCCACCCGCTCCTGTTGGTGGTGTTCGTCTTCCTCAATCCCGGCGATTTCTTTTTTGTCGGCCTTGATCCGACCGCGCCGCTGGGTGTCGACCAGCAGTGGGGGCCGGCCTTCTGGCTCCACTCGACGTACGCCTACCTGCTGGTGTTGATCACCTCGCTGCTCGTCGTCGACCTGCTGGTCCGGACGAACCGGGCGCTCTACCGGGGCCAGGCCCTCCTGCTGGCGGCGGGCGTCTTCGCGCCGCTGCCGATGAACGCGCTCTTCCTGTCCGAACTGATCGCCTTCGATACCACGCCGTTGGGGTTCGTGTTCATGTGTGCGTTTTTCGCCGTTGCGATCGTCAAATACCGCTTTGTCGACCTCTCGCCGATCGCCCGCGAGAAGGTGATCGACAACGTTCGGGATGGGGTGGTCGTCGTCGACACCGACGACCGGATCATCGACATCAATCCGGCGGGCAGGACGATGATCAACGTCGAGCCGTCGATCATCGGCTCGGGCGTGGCCGAGGCGCTCGATCTGGCGGAGTCGCAGGCCGCCTACGACGAACTGACAGCGACGACCGACACCAGCGAGCAGACGGTCGCACTCGGAGACGTCTACTACCACATCGAGTCGACGCCGATCCGCGACGGGCGAGATCGACACGTCGGCTGGTTGTTCCTGCTCCAGGATGTCACCGAACAGAAGCGCCGGGAGCGCGAACTCGAAGGCCAGATTGAGAAACTCGACGAGTTCGCCAGTCTCGTTAGCCACGACCTCCGGAGTCCGATCAACGTCGCCAACGGCTACATCGAGCAGACCCGAGTTACGGGTAATCTCGACCACCTCGACGACATCGAACGGGCCACCGAGCGAATGGAGGAGATCATCGACGACGTGCTCGAACTGGCTCGCGAAGGCCAGGAAGTAACCGAACCCGAACCCGTCTCCGTCGAAACCATCGCCCGTGAGGCGTGGGATCACACCGAGACAAACGGGGCCGCGCTGTCGGTCGACGGTGACGCCCGGATCGTCGCCGATCCGGATCGACTCACGCGACTGTTCGAGAACCTCATGCGGAATTCGATCGATCACGGCACCGATGGGACGGCAGATGGCGACGGCGAGCGAGGGGGAGACGCCGATCAGCCAGCCTCGCTAACGGTCTCTGTCGGGATCAGCGAGGAGACGCCGACGAAAGCAACGATCTACGTCGCCGACGACGGGGTTGGCATTCCAGCCAGCGACCGCGACCGGGTACTCGAAGACGGCTACACGACCGACGACGACGGAACGGGACTCGGGTTGGCGATCGTCGAGGAGATCGTCGACGCCCACGGCTGGACGATGGCTGTGACTGAAAGCGAGACCGGGGGCGCACACTTCGAGATCGGCGATATCAGCAAACAGTGGTCGTCGGCCGACTGAGTCGGCTGGCCCCGTCTGACTCCGACAGCACCAGACTCGCCGTGACTGTCACGTCCTCAAGACCCATGTGCACTGAGCCTCACGTATCCGTATGTATCTCGCCGACGAAGCGTGGCCGGACCTAGAGAGCTACTTCGACGAGGAGTCGCTGGCGATCGTCCCCCTGGGATCGACCGAACAACACGGCCCCCACCTCCCAGAGGGCACCGACCACATCATTGCCGAGGGGTTCGCCCGCGCCGCCGCCGAGCGGACGGGGTACCTCTGTACGCCGACGATCAACATCGGCGTCAGCCCGCACCACCGCCAGTTCCACGGCACGATGTGGGTCGAACCCCCCGTTTTTCGGGACTACGTCGAATCGTTCACACGAAACCTCTCGTACCATGGGATCGACCGCGTGATTTTCGTCAACGCCCACGGCGGCAACGTCCAGCATCTCCGCGAGGTCGGTCGACGGCTCCGTGACGACGGGACGATCTACGCTATCGAGTGGATGTGGAACGAGAGTATTCCCGATCTGGTCGACGAGGCCTTCGCCCAGAACGGGCCCCACGGCGGGCCGAAGGAGACCGCGCTGATCCAGCATCTCCGGCCGGAGTTGGTCCACGACGATCGACTGGCCGAGGCACGCGACGGCGGGCTGACGAGCTTCGATGCGGCGGCTATGCGACAGCACGGCGCACAGACGTTCTACGACGCCATCGACAACACCGACAACGGCGTCCTCGGCGACCAGACCGACGCGACCGCTGAAAAAGGCGAGCAGTTGTTCGAGGCCGCGAGCGACCAACTGGTCGAGCTCTCGGAGTGGCTGGCCGCCCAGCCGTTCGCGGATCTCATGCCGAAAGACCACGTTTGAAACCGCCGACGCAGTGGTGATGACAGTGAGTTTCTCATCCAGAAACTGGTCGGGCTGGTTTAAGCCCTGTTCTGCCGTCGTTGTCGACAGACACAATGTATCGACACCGACAGACGAGCGAGGCAACGGGCGACCGATCAGGACGAGCAGCGAACGTCAGCCAAGAGGTGAGCGGCTGATGCACACCCTCTCGACGCGCCCCGATCTTACCGGGGAGTCGAAATCGGAGCCGCGGACGATCCAGTTCGGCACCGACGGCTTCGACGACGTGCTCGACGCGCTGGGTTCGGATACCGCCCGGACGATCCTCCGGAGCGTCCAAACCGAACCCCTGACTGCCTCCGAGATCGCCGAGCGTGCCGACACCTCGATCCAAAACGCCAGCTACCACCTCCGGACGCTCACCGATGTGGGACTGATCCGGGTGGTCGACACCGTCTACTCCGAGAAAGGCTGTGAGATGAACCTCTACTACGCCGTCGACACCGCGCTGCTGCTCGAAACCGCCCAACCGGAGGCGTACGGCGATGAGTAGTAAAAAGCTCGTCGCGGCCGCCCTGAGCGCGCTGCTACTGGTCGCGGTCGTGCGACGCTGGCGGGATTGACGGATAAACGACCCCCTCCGGGCTGAACTCTCGATCCGTCCGAGCCGATGGCTGTTTTGAGTAATCCAGGACCGTCGCGTATCGCCTTTTAAATAGGTGGTCACGGATATTTCGGATCCTGAAACAGTGGCTGAGGGTTATAGGATAAGCCATTGTTGGGTCGACCATGGTGCAGAAGGTTTCGAGACGCCGTCTGCTGGCGACCTGTGCGGCGGGAGCGATGGGCGCACTGGCGGGCTGTGCGGACCCCGATGTCGCCATGTTCGTCGAACAGGTACCGACCGACCGCGCGATCGCCGAGCGGGCAACGAGCCAGCCGGAGTCCGGCGGGGAGTACGCGTCGCTCGTGGCGAATGCAACGGTCAACGGGACCGAAGCAGCCGACGACGGCCCCGCTGAAGGCCCGCCGTTCGAGCCCGATCGGCCGGTCGTCTCCAACGGGACGGTGTACGACCTCCACTGGGAACCGACCGGTCGCACCGACCCCCGAACCGAGTTCGGCGTCGCACTAACCGTCCACGCCGATGACCGCGAGACCGACGCCGAGTTCGCCGACCTCCCCGCGATCGACCGCGAACGGCTCGACAACCTCCGCCGACGGATCGAGGAGTACGACCCCGAGGCTGACGACGACTCATCCCCACTGGAGCTGGGGTTCCAACAGCAGTATACGGACGACGAGCAGGCCGACTCGGTGCTCGTACCGGAGCCGGAGTACGACACGATCGCCATCGCGGGCTACCCGGTGAGCGTCGAGGTTCGATCGCAGCGCGTGGTCGAACACGACATCTATCGCTATACGGCGAGCGAACGCGCGCCGACGCTGGCCGCCTTCGGCCGCGAGTTACGGGAGCGCCACCAGTTCGAGCTAACTGGGTTGAGCGAGACCGAACGGGAGTTCTTCGAGAGCGTCATCGCCGACAACGGCTCCTACTATCAGGGCGGATTCGGCGACGAGGACGAAGAGGCGTTCGCGGGTGTCGCCGACCGGCTCGTCGCGGAACCGGCCCTGCTCGTCGACGACCGCGAGGGCCAGTGGCTCCTCGCCTATGACGGCACCGACTACTGGGTCACGATCGACTTCGTCCGAATGGAGGAGTACGGCAACCGATTGGAGCGAGTCGACTCGCTGTGAGGGGGTCGCGGTCGGCTCGACCCACCCTCGGATTCGATTACAAATGGGTAGATTCGTTTGTACGTCTTAGCGTGCATCGTCGACGGTCTCGGTATGGGCGGCCACCGTGAGCCTGCCGTCGTCGAACGAGATTCGGAGGGCATCGCGCACGAGGAAGAACTCCTTGCAGTGGTTCCCGTCGGGATCGATACGGAGTTCGCTCCGGACCAGCCCCGCGTCTTCGAGGCGGTTGAGTCGCCGGTAGACCGTGGGCCGGGAGAACTCACAGCGTTCGCTGAGCTCCCGCCCCCGATGGGACCCCTCGCTGAGGAGCCCGAGAATCCGTCGGGCGTACTCGTCGTCCAACAGCGTGAGCAGGTCCGGCGGCTCGCCGCTCGTCCGGGCGATGACCGGATCGTCGGTCGGCTCTCGTGGCTCGTGCGAATGAACGACTGCGTCATCGTGGCTCGTCGACATCGTATTTCGACCTAGTCCACCGTTCCCCCTATCCGTGCGGTCATTGTAGACTGATACCAGCCGATCCAGGAGGCTATCTATATTGATGTCGGCCAGGCAGGTGGGGGAGACGACCACTCAGAGCCGCTGTGGGATCGACTCGGCCAGGGGGTGGGGCTGGCCGTCGTGAACGTGACCGAACGCAAGCCGTCGGCGAGCCGCGAGATGACGGAGTGGCGCCGATCGGTCAGCAGGGCAGACTTCGGCCTGCTCGCCGACGGCCGCAGCGATCGCACCTTCTCGACAGCGTCGGCGGCGCTCGTAGTCGGCGAGTGCTGCCCCAACCCCGTCGGGACCGTAGGCCAACGCGTCGGCCAGCACCCACCCGTCTTCGATCCCGAGTGCGGCAGCCAGTGGGTCGCCGGGAGCCGAGCCGCGGGCCGCCGAGCCGACGCGGACGATCCCATCGTCGGCGATCGTCGTCGGTGTCTGAAGCCGGCTTTGACTGTATCGGAGCTCCCGCTGGTCGAGTGCCGCGAACGGCCCACACGGCTGGTCGGCCGTACTCGGCCGGTCGGCTGCGGTGAGGGGGAACTCGACCAGGCGACCGAACCGTCGTTCGAGCTCGCCGAGCGAGAGTGCGGCCGCGGCGTCGACGTCAGCCGTCGAGACGAGACGGACGTGGAAGCACTCGGAGGCGGGAACAAAGAGTGCCACGCGGCGCTCGGCCCACGCCTCGGCGGGCCCGGGCGGTTCCGGAAGCGCAGCTGGCCATCTAAACCGCCAGCTGTGGACGGCTGTCGACGCCTCGGGTCGCTCCGAACGCAGCGACTGCGTGGTCGTTACGACCGCGTCGAACGGCTCAGTCACCACCCCCTCGAACGTTGCACGCACGCCGCCATCGGTCGGCTCGACGGCAGTCACCGTCCGGTCGATCACGCGACTACCCGTAAGAACGTACTGTTCGATCAGTTCGCGGAGTCGCTCGTCGTCGATGGCGAGCAGCGAGGGCCGGTCGCCGCTATCGGCCGTCCAGGACCGATCGGCTCTGAGACAGTGCCGGCTCGCAAGTCGCGTGCCGAGCCGTTCGATCGGCCGCCGGAGGCCGATTCGTTCGAGCAACACCAACCCCGGCCGCCACAGCACCGTCTCGCCCGTGGTCGTCTTACCTGCAGAGGTCGAGGCTACCACCGGGTCCAGCCCGGCCTGCTCCAGAAAGCCAGCAGTCGCCGCAGCGGTGAGGCCGCTTCCCACGACCAACACCGATCGCTGTCGTCCGAGCGGCGACTGTGACATGGGTCGACTGACGAGAGGCCACCCCCCTAAAGCGGAAGCGGGTGTTTCTGACTCAGAAAGTTCCCATTCTCTGACTGGTAGTGGCCTGTCAGCACAGATCGAACGCGCTGTCGGTCCGTATCAATATGTATAGCCATCACTCACGGGAAGTGGTAATCAGTGTTTCCAGTAGCTTTGGGTGAGATACCGTTCTGTCCCTAGGTGATGACGGCCCAGCCACTCCCCACAACGGACGCCCCGTCGGAGACGGAGTCGACGCCCGAAAGCGGTTCAGTCTCCGAGCCGGCCGAGCGCAGTGTCGCTACGGCTGCGGGAATCGATGAGCTGCTCGCGCTGCTCAGCGACGAGTACGCCTGTCGAATCCTGTGTGCGCTGGACGATGAGCCGCTGTCGGCCGATGATCTCGTCACGCGGTGTGAGATGTCCCGTCCGACGGTGTACCGTCGGCTGGAGCAGCTGATCGACGCGGGAATCATCGACGCTCAGCCTGCCTCCACGACCGATGGCCACCACAAACGGGAGTTCCGTCGCACCCTCGGGGGGCTGTCGGTTCGGATCCACGAGGACGGCGTCGACGGGACCGTCCATCCCACCCACACCCACTAGTTCTTGGTGCGGCCGTCATCACTACTCCCCAAACTCACTCTCCAAACTTACTCCCCATACTCTCGCTTTGTTCGGTCGTCTCGAACCGATGGCCATCTCCCCCAGACCCTATTCGGTGTCGAAAAAGAAGTCGAATACCTTCCGTTCGCCGAGCCGGATGTGTTTGTTGACGGTGGGCTGGGTGATCCCGAGGCTGTCGGCGACCTCCTCGCCGCTGTTCTCCCGGGGCCACTCGAAGTAGCCCATCGCGTGAGCCGTCTCGATGGCCTCGTACTGTCTGTCGGTCAGCCGCTGTTCGATCCGGCTGCGGGCATCACTCGGCGTGGACGCCGTCTCCCGATGCTGGCGTTTGGCGGTGAGCTCCAGGGCCGGGAACGCCGCCTGGAGGCGTTCGACGATCGTCCGCACGTCAGCCTCCTGGGGGAGTTCGACAAGCAGGGTGAGGCCGGTGGGTGTCGCCCGGCCACGCCGGAGCACCCCGCCGTACTCCGAGATCAGCGAGCCGAACCACGACGACCCCTGGCGCTCGACGACGAGTTCGCCCTCCTGCCGTGAGACCACCGTGAGTGATCCAGGAAGGATCTCGGCGGCGTCGGTCTCGACAGTTTCGGGAAGCTCGCCGCGAAGACTGTAGTAGACGCTGACCGAGCCGTCCTGTCGGCGCACCGTCCGTTCGTGGCGCACCTGACAGCCCGTCTCGCGGGCTAGTCGGGCGACAGGGAGGTTCATCTCCCGGCCCTCGAAGGCCAGTTCAACCGTGTCGTCGGATTCGAGGGCCCGCCGCCGCTCGATGGCGGTGATCGCGTAGCCGATCGACCGGCTGAGCTGGGCCAGCACCTCCCGCTCGCGCTGGCCGAACGCGCCGGGATCGTCGGCGAGGATCGTCACCACGCCGTAGGTGATCCCGCTGTATGCCAGCGGCACCGCGCACACTGCGCCCACACTATTTGTAAGCAGGAGCTGCCGCCAGCCGCTCCGCCGACCGCTCCCGACGAGATCCGAGACCACCCGCACCTCGCCGGTCTGCCACGCCTCGACAGCGGGATGGGGGTCGGTGTCGTCGGCACTGCTGGCGAGGGCCTGCTCGACGTGATCGCGGTCGATCCCGGCGACCGCCCGCGGCGTCAGCCGGTCGGTGCCGACCTCGGCGGCGGCGATCCACGCCCCCGAGACGGGTTCGACATCGACCAGTTCCGTACAGACGGCCTCCTGGATCCCCTCTCGTGAGGAGGTCGTTGTGATCGCAGCCTCGACGCGCTGGGTGAGCTCGGCGACCGCATCGAGGCGCTGGGCGCGTTCGGTCTGGGCTTCCAACTCCTCCCGGTGGGATTCGAGCTGTCGCTCGCCCCGGAGCCGGTTGAGGGCGGCTTCGAGGGTCGCCGCGAGGATGCTGGCGGCGTCGGTGTCGAACGTCTCGCCGGTTCGCCAGACGGCCAACACGCCGTTGCCACCCAGCGGGAACACCAACAGCTCCTCGGCGGGACCGACTGCGAGGTGAGGCTCGTCGTCAATCTCCACCTGTGCCATCCCTTCGCCAATGAACGCCTCCCAAATCTGCTCGTGGTCAGCGCTGAGCGGCGGCAACTCCGCCGGTGGTGGCACCTCGGGGCCAGTCGCCCGCGGATCGAGGGTTGTGGTTTCGGCATCGTAGTGATAGACAGCGGTCGCCGGGAGATCGAAGACCGAAGCGGCGGCCTCGACGGCCAGTCGACCCGCCTCGGCGACGGTGGCGGCGGTCGTCAGTTCGGCGGTCGCATCGTGGAACGATTCGAGGGTTCGATGGCGCTCCTTTCGGTCAGTAATATCGCGGCTCACGATCACCATCCGCCGCGGCCCCTCGGCCCAGTCGGTCGGGTAGAAGTCCGAATGCACCCACCGAACCTCGCCGTCCGGGCGCTGGATGCGATACTCTCGGCTGTAGCTGGCGGCCGGATCGTCGTCTTCGACTTCCGACATCAGACGCTGGATGAACGCGACGTACTCGTCGTAATCCTCGGGGTGGACCGTGCCGAAAAAGCCCTCCTCGTGGCGCTCGTGGAGGGTTTCGAGCGACTGGCCCCAGATCTCCTCGTAGCCCGAACTCACGAAGTCCGGCTCGATGTCGGTCGCGTCCAGATCCGGCACCGGCGCGAGGAAGATCGCCTCGTCGATCCGGTCGACGATCGCCTGGAGGCGGCGCTCGCTCTCACGGACCTCCTGGGCGCGTTGTACTCGATTCAGTGCGGTCTCGGTCTGCTCGGCAAGCGTGGCGGCGACATCGAGAATCACGTCGTCATACTCACAGTTCTCGTGACCCGCCGCGAGCAGCCCGTGGTCCCCGAGCGGCAACAGGAGCCCCTCGAGCGTTGTGTCGACGCCGTGTTCCGCCGGATCGAACTGGGTCATCTCGTCGGTCTCGAAACAGTCGTAGACCTCACAGTCCGATGAGACGGGGTTCCACAACCCCCGATCACGGGCGGCGTCGGTCGCCGCAACCGGATCGAGGCGAGCGGCTTCGTCGTCGTGGAGCCAGCAGATCGTCACCGGGAGGTCGAGCGCCTCACGGGCGGCCTCGACGGCGATCGAGGCCACCGCCTCCGGCGTGTCGGCCCGCTGCATCCGCCCGGTGGCCTCCTGGAGCGTCTCGACGGCCTGTTCGTGGCGTCGGCGCTCGGTGACATCCGTATACCAGACGTAGGCATCGGTTGTTCCTGGATCGTCGTTGAACTGGATCACCCGGAAGACGAACTGCCGGAGGCCGTCGGCAGTCTGCCGGGGACCTTCGCCCTCGATGGTCTCGCCCGCCGCTGCCCGCTTACGGAGTCGATTGTGGTCCTCGCGTTCGTCTTCGGGGACCACGGCCTCATCGACGGTCGCGCCGACCACCGTCTCGGCGTCGAAGCCGAAGACGTTCTCGAAGGCGGGGTTGACCTCACGGATGATCGGGTCGGCGTCACCGGACTGTGTCCGGTTGCCTGAGGAACTGTGTTCCTCTCTGTCGACGAATTCGAGGCCAGCGACGGGGTCAGGGTTGTTTTCGAACAGGACTGACCGCTGGTCGCGCTCGCGTTCGAGGGCCCGCTCGCGTTCCTTCCGCTCTGTGATGTCGGTGTACCAGACGTAGGCGTGACTGTTGTCGCCGGTCTCGTAGGGCAGGACCCGCAGCAGGAAGTCCTTGAGTCCGTCGGCGGTCTGCCGCCTGACCTCGGCCGCAAGGGAATCCCCCGAGCGTGCGCGGTCCCGAAGATCCCGGTGTCTGCCCGTTCGATCCTCGGGAACGACCACCTCCGACAGCGGCCGGTCGACGGCCGTCGCTTCGTCGAAGCCGAACGTCTCCTCGAAGGCCCCGTTGACCTCCGTAATGTGTGGCTGGCCGTCCTCGCGGGTGACCGTGACGATGGGGTCCGGCGAGTTCTCGAACAGCACCGACCGGCGATCCCGGGCGGCCTCCAGCCGTCGCTGTCGGGCTCGGCGATCGGTGATATCCCGGACGCTCGCCACCACACACTCAGTATCATCGACCGTTGTCTGATCCAGATGGACTTCAACCGGAAACGTCTCGCCGCCCTTCGTTTCACCGCGCCACTCGAAGAGCTGTGGACCCCGTTCAGTTGCGCGTCTGATTCGCTCTCTGGCCTGCTCGTAGGAGTAGTCCTCCGCGGCCGCGACGACGCAGTCGACTGTCCGGCCGAGCAGTTCCGCGCGGCTGTAGTCGGTCAGCTCACAGAACCGGCTGTTGCAGTCCAGGATCGTCCCAGTCTCCGGGTCGTGGATCACGAGGCCGTCCGAGACGCTCTCGAAGAGGCCACGAGCAGTCTCCTCAAGCAGCCGGTCGGCCGACGAGTCCGTTCCCGCGTCGGGATTCGCCGGGGGTTCGTCGGCGGACACCGATTCGGGTTCGTCGACGACCGACGCCAGTCGGCTCGTCACCAGCGACGGGCGCTCGGTCCAGAGCGACCGCGGGAGGTAGTCGGTGGCCCCGGCCGCGATGGCGTCGCCGACCGTCCCAGCGGCGACCGCGTCCTCGACGAGGACGACAACCGGCAGCCGTGGGCGGCGATCGGTGACGCGGTCGACGAGCCCGTCCCACGACTCGACGTATGGTCCGTCGACGACCAGACAGTCGGCCTCAAGGCCCTGCGGCGAGAGCGCGTCGACCCCCGTCGTCGAAACCGACACGCTCCAGTCGCCGGCCGCCGTGCTGTCGAGGGACGCCACATCCCCGTTGCCGACCACAGTCACCTGAAGTTGCTGTCGGGGTCCACTCAGAGGTAGCAGTGTATCATTCGAATGAAATTCTGGGAGAAATATAAAAGCCACTCAACTACTTGGCGAGTTTACAAGCGTTTCATCCCGGGCGATATAGTCCCTGTCGTGAGATTCCGCACAGAAGACATTTATTAGGGTGGCTGACACGTAGAGACAGTGAAACACGCTGGTCTCCTGGTCGGCGTCCTCGCCGTGCTGTGTCTCGCTGCGCCGGCGATCGCCAGCTCGCCGCCGGAGCCGATCTGCGGGCCGTGCGGCTCGTCCTTCGAGGAAACCGCCGACCAGCAGGGTGTGGCGGTCAACGTGACCCATTCGACGGCCGAGATACGGCTCGACGAAAACGGGTCGGCGACGTGGCTGGTCACGAACCGACTCACCGAGGCGAGCGCCTCGCGGCTCGCGGCGAACCCCGAGCGGCTCAGGCCCATCGTGCGGGAAGCCGCCGTCGGTGACGGGGTGGCAGCGGAGTCGGCGGGGTCGGTGCGGCTCCAGTCGGCGACCGTCGACAACGGAACGGCTCAGGTCAGGTTCCAGGACCCCGACGCCGGGAGCCGCCATGCTGGCGTGCTTGTCGTCGACTACTTCCACTCCGGCGGCAGTTGGGGCTTGGTTCTCAACGCCGACCGGGTTTCAATCAGCGGGCCCGAGGGGACCGTCGTCGCCAACGATCCCCGGTCGATCATCGACGACGAATGGGCGACCGCCGCGGAGCTACCGACGATCTCCGGGGGAACGCTGACGTGGCAGCGAACAGCGGCGGCCGAGGATCGGGCGGAGCTGCACGACGAGTTTTATATCGCGTACGCGGACCCGGGAACGGGGTCGGCCCGTGTGGATGCAGCGGTGACGCTGGCGTCGCTGCCAATCTGGCTCTCGAACGTCCAGGACATCGTGCTCCCGGCGGCGGTCGTCTACGGCCTCGTCCTGATCGGTGTCGCCGCCGTGGTGCGCTGGACGGTTTGGACGCCGACCGAGACCGACCGACTCCTCTTCGACGCCGATCGACTTCCGACCGACGACTGGCTCGCTGCTGGCATCGCCGGAATCGGTCTCGCCGTCGGGCTACTGGCTGCGCTGTCGGTCCTGCCGACGACACTCCTCGGCGTCGGGGTGATCTACCTCGCGACCGGCACAGCGGCCATCCGTCGTCCCGACTGGCTCCGCTCGGTTCGGGGCGCGCTGGCGGTCGGCCTCGCCGCCACACTCGCGGTCGGCGGCGTCCTGCTAGGACTCGGCGCAGTCGACCCGCGGTTCACGCGGCTCGCGCCCACAGTCGCCCACACGATGGCGGTCCATCTCCCGTTTGCGGTCGCCCCGGCGTTCGGAGTCGCGGTCGACGGGGATGGGTTCGACGTGACGCGGTCGGCGGTGGCTGCCGTCGGCGGCGCAGTGGCGGCGTTCATCGTGGCCGGTGGGGCCTTCGTCCCGTTCGATAGCCGACCGTCGTTCCTGATTCTCTTCGTTCTTCCCTTCCTCATGGGTCTCCTCGGTCTCCTGGTGCTCCCGCTTTCGGTTCTCGCGGCGAGCCGCTCGGAGCCCGCCGACTCCGCGCCGTGACGCTTCGGTGGCCGGTTGTCGCCTACCGCGCTGGGGAGTCGGCGATCCTACGTGCCTTCGTAGCGGACGTACCACCGGCCGTCGTCTTCGACGAGATAGTCGACGGTGTCGGCTTCGTAGACGCCGTCATCGTCGGGACGCGTAATGTAAAACTGAGTGTGGACGTACTGCATCCGGTCGGCCCCCATCGCCTTCCGGGTGCGGGAGGTCCGGGTCACGTTCGGGTAGAGCTGCTGGACGATCCGATCCTGGACCGAGACTGCCTCGGTGTCGGCGATCCGGACCGTCTCGAACTGCGTGAACCGTTCGGGCGGCAGGTCGGCGGCCGCAACCGGGTAGCCCGGCGACTCGGGGTGGACCAGCCGGTCGTTCAGCGCGTCGACCTCCCCACCGAGCAGCGCCTCGTAGAACCGCCATGCCGTCGACTCGGGGTCGGTCGGCTCGACGGCCGCCGCGCTGTCATCGGGTTCGTCGGTCTCGGCTGGCTCGACGACTGCCACGGAGTCCGGATCGGGTCCTGCTGAGAGACACCCGGCAATTGCCACCGCCCCACCGAGCGCCGATAGTAGTGTTCGACGAGATACCATACGCTGTCGGAGCTACTCGACACCATAAGCTTCTCTATCCGGAGAATATCAACGACATATTCGCTATCGAACACGTTGATGTCGCGTAGCCAGCCGACAAGATGTGGTCGGCCTCCCCTACGCGAGCAGTGCCCACGATCCCGTCACGACGAACACGACCGCGACGACCAGCGGGAACGCAGCCGTTCGGAGTCGACCGAGGGCGACACCCCACGGCGACCGACCAGTGATTGCGAGATCGCCCGTGAATGTAGTCGTCCCCTCGCGGTGGTCGACGTTCCCGGCGACGAGATAGTCCTCGCCGGGGTCGATCCGGCGTTCGACAAAGCGACGGTGGCCGAAGAACGGAATCGCCGCGAGCCAGCGGACGACCGCCGGGAGCTCACGAACGTCCAGGAACCGCTGGATTCGATCCGACGGCGTCTCGCCCGGGCCGACGGTGGTGACTGTCGGCTCGGTATCCAGCGAAAAGCGGCGCGGCGAGGGGTCGACCGCGAGGCTCCCGTACTCGCCGTCGAGTTCGAACGTCGTCGTCGCGACGCCGTCGTCGAGGTAGCTGTCGAACCACGGGAGGCCGACGAACGAGGGCTGGCGTTCGGTCACCTCGAACTCGAAGCCGAGACACTCGTGGCCGGAAAACGGCGCGGCAATCGGTCCCTCCTCGCCTGCGGTCGCGGTCCCACGACAGACGACGAACGAACGCTCGGAGACAGTCGAGGGCTCCTGGACCTCGCTCCGAAGGAGTCGCGGAACCACCGCGAGCGGTCGCAGCCCGTACCAGCCGATGGCGAGGCCCAGACCGACGAAAACGACCCCGAGAGCGGCGAGCCACATCAGTCGACGCCCCGCCAACCGATGAGCCACGACCACTTATAAACGACTTCGGATACCGACATACCCGTTGGTTTTCCTTTATGTTATTTATAAATCTTGATGGGTAAAATCGGCTTATAAATCGGCGGCCGCAGCCAGCGTGATCGCGATCGCACGCTCGACGTTGTTTTTCGCCTTTTCAGGCAATTCCTCGTCGCCGTCGGCTCCCTTCTGGGTGCCTTCGACGAGGTTGCCGTCGACCGTACAGATCGCCCCGGCGCGCATTCCCTTTCGGCGGGCCAGCGAGAAGACCGCGGCGGCCTCCATCTCGATCGCGAGGAGGTTCGCCGCCTCCCAGTCGTCGACGTACTCTTCGCTTTCGGCATAGAAGGCGTCATCGGAGACGATGGGACCGACGTGGACGTCTTCGTCGTTGGCTTCGGCAGCGTCGACCAGTCCACTGAGTACCTCGTAGTCCGGCACCGCGGGGTAGGTCGCCGACTCGTAGCGTTTCGTGGTGCCTTCCTCCTTGGCTGCGCCGGTGGCGACGACCATATCGCCGATTTCCATGTTGGCCTGCAGTGCACCAGTGGTCCCACAGCGGATCACCGTCTCGACGCCCGCGGCGTGGAGTTCCTCGATGGCGATCGCCGCCGACGGGCAGCCGATTCCGGTCGAACAGATAGTCAGATCTCGGCCCTCATAGGTGGCGTTAACCAATTTATACTCGCGGTTTTCGGCGACGAACTCGACGTTCGTACACTGGTCGGCGATCCGGTCGACCCGTCCCGGGTCTCCTGGGATGATCGCCAGATCGTGTACGTCACCCGTCTCGATCAGCAGATGCGGCTGTTTGGCCATAGCTACCGGTCCGGCGGTGACGACAAAAAACCGTCCGATGTCGGCGGTCGCCGCGCACCGGCCAATCACGCCCTTTTCCCCCATTGAACGCAAACACACGGAATATGATAGAGAGAGATCCGCAGTTAGCCGGAGAGTATCGATGAATCCGAACCGCGTCGACTTCCTTGTCGATCTGGCCTACGGACTGCTGTTGTTCGCGGCGATCTCGCTTTTCGTCGTCATCGGTAATCAGGTCGGCATCGCCTTCGGTCTCGGGGTACTGCTGTCGTACATCCTCCACGTCGTCTGGAAGATGGCCCGCTTCGACCCCGACTGGATGACTCGGGAGGTCGCTGAAACCGTCGAGAAGACCGTCGACGAGGCAGTCGAGAAGACTGTCGACGAGACGGTCGGCGAAACTGTAGAAAAAACCGTCGACGAGACGGTCAGCAAGACAGTCGACGAGGCAGTCGAGAAAACGGTCGACGAGACAGTCGGCGAAACCGTCGAGAAGACCGTCGACGAAACGGTCGGCAAAACGGTCGACGAAACGGTCGAAGAGACGGTCGAAGAGACGGTCGAACGGACCGTCAGCAAGGAAGTCTCGGAGGTCATCGAGAAGCTCGAAGACATCAACGACCGGGTCGACCGGCGGCCCCGAACCGACGAGGTCGAGGAGAAAGTCGAGGAGAAACTCGAAGCACAGACCGAGGAGATCGAAGAGAAAATCGAGGAAAAGACCGGCGAAACCGACAACTGATCCCGCTTAGCCAGCCAGCGAGAGTGCCACGAGCGGCACCACCAACGCCAGCGTAAGGCCGAATACCAGCGACGACCGGAGCCACTGGCCCCGAATCGCGGTCGCCTGTTCCTCGTAGCTCTTCCCACCGGCCCGCCGCAGGACAAAGTGGGCAAAAAACCCGTATATAAAGCCGACGACGAGGCCCACCGCCAGTAGGTGGGCGACAAGATTGAGGCCGCCGATAACGAGGAGTTCGGGGAGTCCCGAGGAAAGTCCAAGCACGGCGACCCCGTAAAGAACACCGGCAAGCAGGCCAGCGGCGTGGTGGACGACCAACAGTTCGGGAAACGAGACGGCCTCGACGGACTGTCGGGAGACGACCGCCGCGGCGATCGCCGCCGGGGTGAAGCCATCGGGCTGACGGCTCATCGGCCAGTCCATCACGACCGCGGCCACTAGTCCGGCCAGCGCGCCGACCGCGATTACCACCTGCCACGACAGCGGGTCGGCGGCCGTGACGGCAACTGTCGGCAAGCGATGCATATCTACACACTGCGCAATCGGACGTATATAACCTCGTCAGACACGGGGACCAACCGGCGTCGGCCGACCGTTTGATCGGCGGGTCGCTGCAGCGAGAGCAGCTACTGTCGAGCGGAATCAGCCACCGCCGCCGGTCACTGCGAACAGCAGCAGATTATGGACGCCGGGTCCGAGCCCGACGGCCGCAATAAAGCCCAATAGCAGGAGGCCCTCGGTCGGGTCTTCCTCGATGTAATCCGCGAAGAGGACGACGACACCGCCGGCGACGGCCAGTTTGACCAGTACGAACAGCCAGCCGCTGCCCAGCATCTCGGCGGTCGGCAGTCGCTCGGCGGACTCCATGATCAGCCGCGAGACCGGACTCCGTTCGCCGAAGCCCAACACGTCGACGCCGATGGCCGTCGACACGCCGTCGAGTGCGTGGCCGAAGACAGCCAACAGACCGACCTTGCCGGTGGTCGTCGCCGCGGCGGGCCGGAGCTGCCGCAAGGCGAGCCACGCGATAGCCGTGACAGCAACTGAGCCAACCGCGATCGCTGTCGGCCAAAACAGCGTCAGTGTGCCACGGTCGCCCCCGACCGCCAGCGCGCCCGCGATCACCGGGAGGAGGACCACCAGACCGCTTCCGGCGATGGCCCACGGCACCTGTCGAGCCGGACGAACCGAGGCCGCGCCCAGCCAGACTCCTCCCGCGAGCGACGCAACCGTCAGATACACCGCCGCCGTCCCGCCGAGCGGCGCGATCGCCGGCGGCAAGCCGCCGACCACGTACAGCACATGGAGCGCGGAGCCGACAGCCATCCATGGCGCGAACGCAACGATGTGGCGGGCGGTGACCGTCGGCCGCCGACTGGCCAGTCCGTAGCCGACAGCCACCGCAGCGGCCAGTAGGCCGACCAGATACGGCAGCGGCGGCAGCGAGAACCCCTCAGGGAGCAAGACCATACACAGGGGCAGTCGGCTCGATTTAAAAACAGTACCGAAGGCCGAAGCGACCTTTATGAGCCCACCCGCCTGTCGACCGGCTATGGACCGAACAGCGCTCGCCGACCGGATCGACCACACGGTGTTGGGGCCGGAGACGACTCCCGAAGACGTCGACCGCGTGGTCGAAGAAGCAGTCGACCACGGGATGAACGTCTGTATTCCACCCTGTTATGTCGAGGCTACCGCCGAGAAGGCACCGCCTAGCTTGACAGTAGCGACGGTGGTCGGGTTCCCCCACGGACAGGACGCGACGCGAATCAAGCGTGAGGCAGCGGCCTCGGCGTGGAAGTCCGGGGCCGACGAACTCGATGTCGTCATCAACGTCGGTCGACTCAAAGCGGGTGACACCGAGGCAGTCACCGACGAGCTGGCGGCTATCGTCGCCTCCGTGCCGATTCCTGTCAAAGTGATCATCGAAGCCGAGTTGTTGACCGACGCCGAGAAACACCGCGCCTGTGAGGCAGCCGTCGACGCCGACGCCGCGATGGTCAAGACGTCGACCGGCTTTGCCGAGGCCGAGCCAGCGGGGGCGACCGTCGCGGATGTCGAACTCATGGTAGAGTATCTCCCTGTCAAGGCCAGCGGCGGCATCGGCGACTACGAGACGGCAATGGCGATGATCGAGGCGGGAGCCGAACGGATCGGAGCCTCCAGTGGGGTCGACATCCTCGCTGGCGCACCCGAATAAATTCGTATCCGAACGCCGGACCCAAAAGCCAACACCTTAGGTTTGGAACCGATTTAGACCCGGTAATGAGTGAGCCGAACGGTACGGAACAGGAAGACTCGGTACGCGACGCCGTTGAGCGGTCCAGGAGCGGCGCGCCCGCGGTCGGCGAGGTCCTCCGCGATCGGTTTTCGGCGGACGAAGTGTTTCAGCGCGTCGTTGCCGCGGCCGACGAGGAGGTCACCTCCGGGAGCCGCGAGCTGTTTTTCAGTGCAGTCGCCGCTGGCTTTGCGATCACGATTACCTTCCTGCTCTACGTCTCGATGTCCGCGGCCGCCGACAACGCCGTTGTCGGCACGCTGCTCTACCCGCTCGGATTTATTTATATTATCATCGGCGGCTATCAGCTGTACACCGAAAACACGCTGCCGCCGGTCGCGCTGACGCTCGAACGGCTGGCGAGTATCCCAACGCTGTTTCGCCACTGGAGTATCGTGCTGGCGGGCAATTTCCTCGGCGGGGCGATGGGTGCGGTCTCGCTGGTCTACGGCGGTATCTTCGAGCCTGAAACCCAACTCAAGGCCATCGAGATCGCCGAGAAAGGGGCGCTCTATACCGAATGGTGGCCGCTGTTTTTCAAGGCAGTGTTCGCCGGACTCATCGTCGCCGGTGTCGTCTGGGTCGGCTTCGCGGCGGGCGATACCGTCACGCGGCTCTTGGCCGTCTACCTCGCCTTCCTCGCGATTCCGAACGGCAACCTGTTCCACGTCGTCGTCTCCTTTACCGAGGTCATCTATCTCGTCTTGGAGACGAACTACTCGCTGCTCGCCGGGATGACGAGCTTCGTACTTCCCGTCCTGCTTGGGAACACGCTCGGCGGGGTGGTCCTCGTGACGGTCGTCAACTACTTCCAGACGAGCGAAGAGCGGCTCGAATCCGCCCGATTCGAAGGGCTCGACCGCCGACTCACCCTTCCCGAGTGGACCGTCGGCCGCTTTGCGGGCCGATCCTACGTGCCGATCCTGGATGCCGCCGAGGCCACGCTCGTCGGCGAGGACCGCTACCGGATCATGGTGCCGATCACGAACCCACGGACCGATATCCCGCTGGTCGAACTCGCCTGTCGGGTCGCCAGCCACCGCGAAAACGCCACCGTCCACGTCGTCCACATCGTCCAGGCACCCCAGAAGATGTCGCTGGCGACGGGCGGCAACTCCGAGCGGATCGAGGCCGAATCCGACAAGCGGATGGCCGACATCCACGCGCTGGGCGAGGAGTGCGGGGTCAACATCAGGGTCTCGTCGCTCGCCAGCCACCACTCCTTCGAGGAGGTCTTCGACATGGCCCGCCGCACCCGGCCGGACCTAGTCGTCATGGAGTGGGGCGAAGACCAACTGTGGAACGCCGCCCGTGCCGAGCGACCCATCGACGAGATCACCAACCAGTTGCCCTGTGATTTCGCCATCATCAACGACCGTGGGCTCGACACTTCCCGCATCCTGATTCCGACCGCCGGTGGCCCGGACTCGGGACTGAGCGCCGAGGTTGCGGTTGCCCTCCAAGCGACGACCGGCGCGGAGGTCGCACTGCTCCACGTCGTCGACAGTCCCGACCAGCGGGCGGCGGGCGAAGCCTTCCTGGAAACGTGGGCCGACGAACACGGGCTCGAAGACGCCGCATACATCGTCGACGACTCCGGGGACGTCGAGGCGGCCATCGAACGCGAGGCCCGGGATGCGACACTGATCGCCATCGGGGCCACCGAGAAGGGACTGCTCTCGCGGCTGGCGACCGATTCACTCCATCTGGATGTCGTCCACGACGTGGAGTGTTCGGTGCTCTTGGCCGAACGGCCCTCCTCGCGGTCGCTGGTCAAGCGGTTGTTCGGGAAAGGTCGACGCGAACGGGATGAACCGCAGTTGGAGTCGTAGCCGGAGGACAACCGTCTTGTGAGTCGGCTGTGTGGCCGGGGTATGGACGAGCAACTCGACGAAATCGACCGGCGGGTGATCTATGAGTTGATGGCCGATGCCCGCAACACCTCGGCCCCCCAGATCGCCGACGCCGTCGACGTCTCACCGGCAACGATCCGCAACCGAATCGACCGCCTCGAAGAACGCGGCGTGATCACGGGCTACCACGCCGCGGTCGACTTCGAGTCCGCCGACGGCCGCCTCACCAATCTCTATCTCTGTAATGCGCCGGTCGCCGAACGCGAGTCGTACGCCAGCAAGGTCCGGGCGATCCCCGGCGTGGTCAACGTCCGGGAACTGATGACCGGTCGGCGGAACCTCCACGTATTGGCTATCGGCGAGACCATCGACGACCTCCGGCGGATCGCCCGGGCAATCTCGGGGCTCGGTATCGAGATCGAAGACGAGGATCTGGTCCAGACCGAGTCAGTTCTCCCCTACTCGCCGTACGGCCCCGATCCCGAGGAGGAACGCAAGACGCTGTCGGATTTCACCAGTCTGGCCGGTGGCTCCGAGATCGTCGAAGTAACAGCCGGCGAGGAGGCACCGATCGTTGGTCGACAGCTCTCACAGGCGAGCCGTCGTGGCATCGTCGACGACGACACGCTCGTCATCGCCATCGAACGCGACGGAAAAGTACTGACACCGCATGGCGAGACACGGATCGAGGCGGGGGATCTCGTCACGCTGTTTTCCCGCGGCGGCATCAGCGACGAGACGCTTGCCGCCTTCCGAAATCGGGAGTAGTCGACTACTCGTCGCTGGATTCGACGTTCGGCAGCGCGATCACGGGCCGGTCGGACTGTGTGACGAGTTTGAGCGAGTGATCCCCCGAGAGGAACTGTACGAGGCGATTCCCGCCACGCGAACGGTAGGCGATCGCGCTGGCCTCTACCTCGTCGGCGGCCTCGAAGATCGCATTGACGACGTTCCGCGCGTAGGCGGTGTGATCGTCCGCATCGGGGAACTCCTCACGAACCGCTGCGAACGCTTCCTCGGCGATCTCTTCAGACTGCTCGACGGGCGTTTTGTCCGGGACGCCTTCCCCCTTTTCGACGACATGGAGGACCGTCACGTGATCCGGACTGTACGGCGCGAGCCGTTCGGCCGTCTCTCTGGCGTCCGTCTCGGTCGCAACGGGGACGAGAACGTGCGACAGTAGCTCTCTACCGGATGAGTGGTCCATACTGAACGGATACAAACTACCCGGATAAGTATTGTGGGCTACCACGGTATCACAGCCCGCAAAAACATCGTCACCTGCATTAAAAACCGCCACAGTTACGCGATCAAAAATTTATTTAAATACACTTCTGTTTGTTGTCGAATACTGTTGTCGAACGAATTAAGAGGGGGACACTGGAATCGGAGGGTACAATGGGACGAGTCGACGCGTCCGTCGACGACCGATTCGGGCGACTTCGTCCTGTCAGCTCTCAGTATCCTGTTTCAGACCATATGAAATCATATACAATCGCGAACCGACGACCAGTTGGACAGTCGACGTCACGAACACGAAGCCGTCGGAGACGGAGTAGCCACTAATGGGCGACGAGGAACTCGCCAAAGACCTCGGGTTGGTCTCGGCGATGACCATCGGGATCGGGACGATGATCGGCGCGGGGATCTTCGTCTTGCCCGGTGTTGCCGCCCAAGAGGCCGGACCAGTCGTCGTCGTCTCCTTTATTGTCGGCGGCGTGATCGCGATGGTCAACGCGCTGTCGATCTCCGAACTCGGAACGGCGATGCCGAAAGCCGGCGGCGGCTACTACTACGTCAACCGGGCGCTGGGGCCGATGTTCGGCTCGATCGCCGGGCTCGGCGACTGGATGGGACTCGCCTTTGCGAGCGCTTTTTACAGTATTGGCTTCGGTCAGTATCTGACGACACTGGCACCGATCCCTGGGTTTCTGTTCCTCAACGACATTCAGATCGGCGCGCTGATCGCGGGTGCAATCTTCGTCGCGGTCAACTATATCGGCGCGAAGGAAACAGGTGGCATTCAGACGATCATCGTTTTTACGCTGCTCGCTATTCTGAGCGTGTTTGCCATCGTCGGCTGGTTCTCCTTCGATTATGCGACAATCGTTGGCTCCGGCGGCTGGGCACCAAAGCCGGAGGGGTACGGCGCGATACTGCCAGCGACTGCGCTGGTGTTCGTCTCCTTCCTCGGCTATGCGAAGATCGCAACCGTCGCAGAGGAGATGAAGAATCCCGGCCGCAATTTACCGATTGCGATCATCGGCAGTGTGGGGATTGTGACCGTTATTTACGGGATTCTCGTGACGATTATGCTCGGGATCGTTCCGTGGCCAGAACTCGATCTAGAGGCTCCTGTGGCCAATGCTGCCCGCGTCGCGTTCCCCGGTGGATTGGCTGGAATCGCGGCAACAACGATGACCCTTGGCGCACTACTGGCGACCGCCTCCTCCGCAAACGCTTCGATCCTCTCGTCGGCCCGAATCAACTTCGCGATGGGCCGCGATAAGATCGTCACTAACTGGCTCAACGCAATCCACCCCAACTACGCGACCCCGTACCGCTCGATCGCGGTCACCGGTGGGATGATTCTCGTGTTGATCGCGTTCCTCGGCCGAGACCTCGAAATCCTCGCCAAGGCCGCGAGTGTGCTCCATCTGATGGTGTACGCACTGATGAACGTGGCACTCATCGTTTTCCGTGAAACCGATCCCGAGGGGTACGATCCCGACTTCACAGTGCCACTGTACCCTATCACCCCGATTGTGGGGGCGATCCTCTCGCTGGCACTGATCGGCTTTATGAACCCCAACGAGATCGCACTCTCGGCGCTGTTCGTCGTGGTCGCAGTCGGCTGGTACTTCCTGTACGCACGCGGGGAGACCGACCATCAGGGTCATCTCGGCCAGTATATCCTGGACCGCTCCGAGGAGATGCCCGAGGCGGCCGTCTCGGCGGCCTCGACGGTCCAACCCGACAGCAGTACCGACTACCGCGTGATGGTGCCGCTGTCGAACCCACGCACTGAGCGGAACCTGATCGAACTCGGGAGCCTGCTGGCGAAAGCAAAGGGCGGCACTGTTGTCGCAACGCACATCGTGCAGGTGCCCGACCAGACGCCGCTGTACGGGAGTTCCGACCACGTCGACCGGATCGACGCCGAATCACAGAAACTCCTGGATGCGGCCCGCGAGGACGCCGAAACGTTCGGCGCGGATGTCGAAACCCGGACGATCCTCTCGCATCGCTCCTTCGAGGAGGTCTTCGACGCCGCCCGCACCGACGAGGCCGATCTCGTCGTGATGGGCTGGAATCCGGACTCGCCGCTGGCAGCGGGCCGGGTCGAAAGCCCGCTGGACGAACTCACCAGCGACCTGCCGTGTGACTTCCTCGTGATGAAGGACCGCGGCTTCGACCTTTCAGACGTGTTGGTGCCGACGGCGGGTGGCTACAGCTCTGATTTGAGCGGCGAAGTCGCCCGAAACCTCGCCGACCGTGGGTCGGATGTCTCGCTGCTCCACGTCGTCGACAATCCCACCGAGCAGGAGGCTGGCGAAACGTTCCTCAACGAGTGGGCTGCCGATCACGATCTGGATGATGCCACCCAGATCGTCGATGATTCGGGCGATATCGAGGGTGCGATCGCTCACCATGCCGAAGATCACTCGATGGTCATCATCGGGGCCACGCGGAAGGGCCTGCTCTCGCGGCTGGTCCGCGGCTCGCTGGCCTTTCAGGTGCTCAACGACGTCGACTCGTCGGTGCTGCTGGCCGAACGGCCACACCAGCGGTCGCTAGTCGACCGGCTGTTCGGGCGATAACCACCCTGCCCGACAGTTTCGGTATGGTGCGAACGGTGGTAGTAGGCGGAATGCCGAGTCACTGTTTTCGGGGAAGCAGTCATATGTATCCAGCAGATAAATCGATATATGACCAACGCTTCGGCCAATCCAACACCGCCGGACGGGTTATCCGACGACATCGTGTCGGATTTAAATCACCTCTCGCCTGAAGAGCTACGCAAGACGATTATCCACGCCCAAGAGTTGCTTCACGTGCGGGAAGAGCGCGACCCGATCGTCGAACCAGCTCCCGGTGAAGACATCGTGAGTGTCACCGAACACGAGGGGTACACCGAGGTAGTCAAAAGAGAGCCGTGTGGTGAGGACTGTGCTGACTGTCCACACGGCCCATATTTATACCACGTGAAAGAACAGAAGACGCCGGATGGTGGGACGCGAACGCTCTGGACACTCATCGGTGAAGTGTATCCCGACGACGAGTGATCGAGTCGATTTACAATTCGTTGCTCGGACAGCACCGCAACAGTATCGGTGATCGTGTCGTCAGGGATTCAGCCCGTACAGTGCCGAGCGGACGAAGACCAGGACTGGAATGATCTCCAGTCGACCGACCCACATATTGAGGACGAACATCCCTTCGGCGAGTGGGTTCATCGATGGGCCGGTGATCCCCGACGAAAGGCCGACGTTCCCTTGGGCGCTGGCAACCTCGAACAGCGCGTCGGCGTAGCCGAAGTCGGCCCCGGCGACGTTCACGAGGACGAGACTACTGACCACCAGCAGGATCAGCCACAGCAGCGTGACGATGGCGGCCTCGCTGAACTCCCGTTCGAGTGTCTCACGATCCAGGACCCGGTCGCCGATCCGGGCGGTAATGATGGCGTTCGTGGGGAGAAAGACCCGCGAAAACTGCGAGATGATGCCGCGAGCGATCGTATACCCGCGGATGATCTTGATCCCGCCGACGGTCGACCCCGCCGCCCCGCCCATCACCATCGCGCCGACGACCATCACTTTTCCCGCGGCGACCCAGCGGCCGATCGGAGCCGACTGGAATCCCGTACAGGTCAGGGCACTGATCCACTGAAAGGTCGAATCGCGGATCGCGTCGGTCTGCTGTGGACCGAGCAGTTGGGCTGGCTCGGGGAGGAACGTGGCCGTCGAGAAGGCATCGGAAGCCACTGGCACTGTCAGCACGTTCTGCAGCGAGAGCAGAACGACACCCAGACCGAGCAGGATGAACAGCCAGCGCGTCTGGAGGTCACTGATCAGTTCACGGAGGTTCCGGTCGTGGAGGACGACGTAGTGAACCGGGAACGCGATGGCCCCGAGGATCATGATCGGCAGCAGGACGCCCTCGACTAGCGGCGAGTTGTAGGTCGCAATCGAGTTGTCGGTGACCGAGAACCCGCCGGTCGTCAGCCCAGTCATCGCGTGGTTGAGCGCCTGCCACGCAGCCTCGAAGGTCGACAGCGACTCGGCGTACTCGCTTCGGCTGCCGAGAATCGCGCCGAACAGCAGCACAAACGACAACGCCGTGTAGCCGACGACGAGTTTCCAGACGGTGCGGACCGTCGACACGACGCTCGGGTGAATCTTCTCCTCGCGAGCCTCGCTCTGGTAGAGTGCGTAGCTCCCACTCCCTGGCCGGGAGAGGATCGAGACCGTGAGGACGATCACGCCGACGCCACCGACGTACTGGATGAACGAGCGCCACCACTGGATCGCCCGCGGCAGCGATGGCTCGTGGATCGCCATCGTCAGCCCGCTGCCGGTCCAGCCGCTCATGCTCTCGAAAAACGCATGGAGCGGGCTGCGAAAGTAGGCCAGACTGGAGAGGGTCGTGGTGCCGCCGACCCTGATCGACTCCCACGTACTCGTGTCCAGCCCAGGCGGGACGAACGTGTCCATCACGGCTGGCGGGGTGATCCACGCCGCAAGCAGGAACGGGAGCGAGCCGAAGGCCGCAACCATGAACCAGCCCGCGGCGGCGATGACCATCCCGTGTTTCATTCGCGGGGCCGGGGCATCCGCAAACTGTCGGTTCGCAGCCCCACCGACGCCCGCAGTCACGCCGCCGACGATGAAGAAGGCGACTGCGGGGTACCACTCCCGGAAGATAACCGCAATCAGGGCGGTGACGGTCATCAGTGCCGCCTCGATCAGCAGCAGCGAGCCGATATCCCGACCGATGATCTGTAGGTCAGTCGGGAGCAGATCCGAGGTCCGTGTCGACATACTACTCGTCCTCGGCGTGGCCGAAGATGTCGGTTACGTCGGGCGTGACGCCGTCGGCCGAGTACACGGTAACGATATCGTCTTCCTCAATGACGGTGTTTCCGCGGGGGGTGATTGGTCGCTCGGCACTCTCGCGTTCGATGGCGACGATGAGCATCTCCTCGCCGATGATTCCCTGCTGGTTGGCCTCTTGCAGCGTTTTGCCGATGATTGTCGCGTCCGGTTTGACGACGATCTCGAAGACCTCTGCCTCCTCGCCGATGTGCATGAAGTCGACGACAGAGGGGCGCTTGACCGCCCGATAGAGGTATTCGGCGATGAGGCTCTGTGGGTTTTCCATCGTGTTGACACCGATCCGCTCGAAGAGATCCATATGTTCGGGGTTGTGGACGACCGAGACGATGTGTGGGACTGACAGCTCCTGTGCCAACAGACAGACCATAATGTTGGTGGCATCCTGGTCGGTTGTCGAGATGAGCGCGTCGGCCCGGTCGACGCCAGCGTCTTCCAGTACTTCTTTCGAGGTCGCGTTATCGTTGATCACGAGACAGTCGTACTGTTTCGAGGCCCGCTCGGCCCGGTCAGGGTCCTGTTCGATGACGACGACTTCGTTGTTGCCTGCAGTCGCCGTTGCGATGAGTGAGGTCCCGATATCGCCCGCGCCGACGATAACGATATACATTTGCCCCGATTTTTTAATCGGCTGATTGAAAGTGTATCGTTCCTGTCGAGCCACTGGTGCTGTCGACGACTCGACTCGTCGGTACTGCTGGCCGAACGGCCACAGGAGCGGTCGCTGGTCGACCGGCTGTTCGGTCAGTGACCGGCAGCCACCGATACCGCCGAGAGGGAAAACCGTAAGTCCCCGACGCACAGAGAGTAACACATGAATACAGTCGTATCGAACGGAGGCGGCCAGTGAGTCTCGGCCAACAGGTGGGGTCGGACCGCCAGCTGGCCCGGCTGCTCCAGATCGGGATCGTCCTCGAAGAGGTCGTCGAGGCGCGCGCCTCACGGCATTATCAGTCACTCGCCGAGGAGGACCGCACGCTCGACGCGGAGATCGAGGCCCTCCTGGAGGGCGCGGCCGAGGAGTCCGCCGACCACCGCAAACGACTCGAAGCACTCATCGAAGGGTTGACCGTCGACAGCATCCCCTTCGACGAGATCGAAACGCTCGTCGAGGCCCGCTACGGCCAGACCAAACCCGAGGATTTCGACGGCGTGCTGTACGACCAGCTCTGCAACGAGGAGACCGCCTACAAGTTTTACGACGATCTGATCGAGGCGATCGAAGCCAGCGACGCCGAGTTCACCGTCGACCGCCAGCGCCTCCTGGAGGTACTGCGCGGTCTGCGAGAAGAGGAACGCGATGGCGTCGAAGAAGTAACACAAATCATGGAGGAACGCGAATGAACACGGCCAACCAGTATCTCAAAGCCATCTATCTGATCCAACAGCAGGACAACAACCCCGCCGCAACCGGCCGCGTCGCTGATATGCTCGATGTCAGCCCCGCCAGCGCCAACGAGATGATCGGCAAACTCGAAGACCGCGGCCTGGCCGAACACGAGAAATATAAAGGCGTGAGCCTCACCGACGACGGCATCGTCCGCGCCCGCGATGCACTCCAGACCTACTGTATCATCGAACGGTTCCTCGTGAACGTCCTGGACGTCGAGAACTTCCGTGAGGAGGCCCGAGAGTTAGAGAGCGTTATCGACGGCACGGTGGCCGAACGGCTGGACACGATCATCGACCGCAAACCCGAGTGTCCCGACTGCTTCGATCCCGAACTCGACGCCTGTGCCTGTCTGGATGTCGAACTCGAAGCCGAACAGCCCGCCGACTAGTCGGCCGCCGCCTCTTTTATTCGTTCAGGCTGTCCGGCTGCGCCCGAACCAGCCGAGCAGCAGAAGCCCTCCGACCGAGACGAGCGCCGCCGCGCCGAACACGCCACGCACGCCGAAGGCGGGAACGAGCGGGCCGAACACCACGGGTGAGATGAACTGGCCCGTATACCCCGCGGAGGCGAGATAGGAACTAAACTGGCCCTGTCGGTCGACCGGCGCGAGCGCCTCGATCCAGCCGAACGCCGAGGGGAACACGAGGCCGAGGCCGAGGCCAAAAGCGACCACCGAAGGGACTGCCGACAGCGGCGAGCCGACCAGTGTCGCGCCGCCGAACGCAACCGCCCATAGCGCGAGTGCCACCGTGACGAGGACGGGTCGACTCGTCCGGGCGATCAGGCGGTCGTAAAGCGCGGCCGAAACGCCACCGGCCAGCCCGTTGGCGGCGAGATAGAGGCTAATCGAAAACGAGGAGGTGATGCCGACGCCTTCGAGCAGTTGAGGATAGAAGACGACGATCGAATACAGCAGGGCGTTCGCTCCGAAGTACAGAAGGTAGACGCCGAGGAGCGTCGGGCGCTCTCGGAAGACACCGACGACGCCAGCGATCCCTGTCTCCGAGTCAGTGGCCCCGCCGCCGACGCTCCCCTCACTGCCGCCGGTCTCGGGAATCGTCACGACCGCCAGCAGGCCGAGCGGGAGGGCGATCAGGTAGACGCCGAAGGGAGCCTGCCACGAGAGCGTCCCGAGCGCGCCGCCGACCAGCGGCCAGATCACCGCGCCGACGCTGTTGGCGCTGCTCCGCAACCCCAGCGCGCGATCCATCCGCTGGCCCTCGTAGAGCTCGTAGATGAGGACCGTGATGCCGGTGTAGACGAACGCAACGCCGACGCCGAGGACGGCCCGCGAGGCCAACAGCGGCCAAAAGGCGTCGATCCCGAGTCCGGCCCCGCCGCCGACCGCATACAGCAGCAGCCCCGCGATGAACGGCCGACGCGGGCCGACCCGATCGATCAGCGCGCCCGCAAACGGGCTCACGAGGACGATCAGCGCGCCGTGGGTGGTGATGATGAGCCCGGCGCGTGACTCGGAGACGCCGAGGCTCTCCTGGATCGCTGGGACGATCGGGCCGAGAATCGCTCCGGCCATCACCGTTAGCGTCGCCGACGCCAGAATCACCCACAGCGTCGTGCGCGTCCGCGAAGTCGACATGGTACTTCTTCTCTGTGGCCCCAACAACACGGTTGTGGTTTCTTCGTGGTCGACCACATCCCCATGCTGCACATCCACAGATTTCAGCAACTCAGCCAAGTAACCTACTATATTTATTTCATAGAAAAGTATCTGGTAGTTCTGAATCAAGACAGATTCTCTTTTATGTTGGAAAGGGATCGTCGACGGAGCATCAGCCATCGGCCGACATCACATCCACACCGATTCTCATAAAACATAGCTACAGCTAAACGCCGTTTTTATGCGTTTAATAAGTCTCAAACCCCATTGAGAGAAAATAGCCGCCGACACATTGTGTGGCTGTAAATCTCGACAGCACCGTTCGACTTCGGGGCCAGCTCCACAGAAACAACAGTGTGAAGTAAGTATATTAAATACGATATGAATAGATAAACATAGTAAATTTATAATGTGTTTGGTGTCGGTGTATATTCCTCGTCTCTACCTACAGTCTAAGCAGCCGCCAAGCATTACAAGCATATTCTTGTAATACAAGATGGCTACGGCCGTGAGTTGTCGAAGGTGTTCCCTGTTCAGTAATAGCGAACAGTATACAATGATTAATCCTGTTGTACACCGCTTATTTATAAACAATCGACGAATTGGGTTTGTCGGCCGTGGTTTTGTTCGGCTATTCCGAACGCCAATCGGCCTCACTCCTGGCGTCCGCTGTTAGGACTCTCGGAGGGCGTTTCGAATCCGATTGGCCGAGCTGATGACGAGTCCAGGCAGGTCCTGTTGGAACCGCTTGCCAGAGAGGTCCTCGGTGGCAGTCAGCAGATAGATCGCACCCCGCAGCTCGCCGTCGACACCCGTAACGGCCGTCGCGATCCCGCGCTGATCGGGATACCACTCCTCGCGGTCGACGGCGAGGCCGCGGGTCTGGACGGTCCCGAGTTCGGCGTCGAGCTCTGACCGGCTCGAATGGGATTGGGCAGTCCCGCTGTCGAAGGTGTACTCCGCCAATAGCTCGTCGCGGCGCGCTTCAGGGAGCGCCGCAAGGATCGCCTTTCCGGCGGCCGTACAGTCCAGCGGCAACCGATCGCCCGCCTCGACCCGCGGGGCATCAGTGTCCGGGCCGAGCCGGTGATGCAAACAAACGACGCTGTCGTCTTCGAGGACCGCCAGTCCGGCCGAACAGCCTGAGGCGGTCGACAGTTGGGCGACCTCGCTCACCCCGGCTGCGTATAGCGGATACTGCGAGCGGGCATACGAGCCGATCGCGAGGAACCGAAGGCTGACGCGGTAGTCGTAGCCGTCTTTGACGACGAACCCGAGGCCGGTGAGCGTCTCCAGGTGGTTGTGCACCGAACTCTTCGAGCGGTCCAGGACGGTCGCGATCTCGGTCACCCCCGCACCGTCGCGTTCGATGAGCGTTTCGAGGATCTGCACGCTGGTCCCTGTCGCCGTCACCGGGAGGTCCGAGGCGTCTTCCATATCCTACCTGTTCCGGATCAGTATATAAAACTGTTCACTAATACCGAACGCGCACGGGGACTACCACTCGGCGATGCTGCCGTCGTCGTGGTACCAGATCGGGTTCTGCCAGTTGATATCCGACTGGGCCTGTTCGCGGACGACCGCCTCGTCGACCTCGATTCCGAGTCCAGGAGCGTCGGGCGGAGTGAGGTAGCCGTCGGCGAAGCCGAACACCGTCGGATCGTCGAGATACGCCAGCAGATCGTTGGCTTCGGCTTGGTGGAGATCGAGACTTTGGGCCTGGACGATCGCGTTCGGGATCGCCATATCGAGTTGGAGGCAGGCCGCCAGCGAGATTGGCCCGAGCGGGCAGTGCAGCGAGACGAGGATATCGGCGGCCTCGGCGCTGGTCGCGATTTTGCGAACCTCCGAGATGCCGCCCGCATGTGAGGGCGATGGCTGGAGGAGGTCGACGGCTCCGGCCTCGATCAGCGGCGCGACATCCCACCGCGAGTAGAGCCGCTGACCGATCGCCAGCGGAACGGTCGTGTGCGCCGCGATATCTCCGAGGGAGTCGGCGTGCTCCGAGAGGACGGGCTCCTCGTAGAACATCGGATCGAGAGGAGCCAGTGTCTCGGCGAGCGATTTGGCCATCGACTTGGTGATCCGGCCACGGAAGTCGACGCCGATATCGATCCCGTCGCCGACACGCTCTCGAACGGCCGCGAGCCGGTCGCGGGCGTGGGTAACTGCAGCCGGGGAGTCGATCCGGCGGAACTGCGAGACCGAGAGTTTCAGCGTCTTGTACCCGTTGTCGACCGCGGCCTCGGCCGCGTCGGCGACCTCCGCGGGCGTGTCGCCGCCGATCCACTGGTAGGTTCGAATCCGGTCGCGGGCCCGGCCGCCGAGCAGTTCGTACACCGGCGCGTCGTACTGTTTACCCTTGATATCCCACAGCGCCTGGTCGATGCCGCCGATGGCGCTCATCAAAATTGGGCCGCCACGGAAATGTCGACCCCGGTACATCGCCTGCCAGTGGCGCTCGATCTCCAGGGGATCTTTCCCGATTAGATAGTTGTCGAGAATCTCTTCGACCGCGGCCCGCGTCGTCTTCGTGTGGCCTTCGACGATAGGTTCGCCCCAGCCGCAGATCCCGGAGTCGGTTTCGAGTTTGAGAAAGAGCCACCGTGGCGGCACGGCGAACAGTTCGTAGCCGGTGATTTCCATACGGCGACAACGAATGTCCTGATCAAATAGGTTGTGCCCGCTGTGCGTCGACGAGCCCGTGCCCGGCGGCGGTCGTCGAGCGCGCTCGGCTGGCGTGGGAGCCGTCTCTGGTGAGGGTGCCTCTATACTGCCCGTCTGTGGCTCACTGCGCTGCTGGCGTCGTACTCTGTTTGTCGCGGAGGCGGTCGAGCGTCTCGACGCGGTCGTCCCAGACGTCGAACATCGCCTGATAGGCGTCGTGGTAGAACTCGTACCACTCGTCGTATTTGGGGACTTTCTCCGGGTCGGGTTCGAACCGATCGGTGGTCCGAACGGTCCGGTCGACTGCCGCTTCGAGGTCCTCGTACTCGTCGAGGGCGACGCCCGTCAGCAGGGCCGCACCCTTCGCGCCGAGTTCGTCGCCCTCCGGGAGGACAATCGGTGCGCCGAGACAGTCGGCGAACATCTGACACCAGAACGCCGAGCGGGAGCCCCCGCCAGCGATCATGACCCGATCGGACTCGACCTGAATGTGTTCGAAGGAGTCACGCATCGCCAGCGCGACGCCCTCGTAGACCGCTCGCATCATGTGTTTCTGGTCGTGTTCCGGCGAGAGGCCGATGAACTGGGCGCGGGCGCTCGTCTTGAGGAACGGATGTCGCTCGCCCGAGGAGCTCAGGTAGGGGTGATACAGCAACCCCTCGGAGCCGACCGGAATCTCCTGGATCTCCGCCTCGACATCGGCGAACTCCCGATTGTTGGCGATGTTCGCGTACGACCAGTCGATGTTGGGGGTGCCCGCCATCGACGCCATCGACCGGAGATAGAACTCATCGTCGACCGCGAGCGTGAAGCCCCGACCCAGCAGCTCTTCGGGGGGCTCAGTCAACACGGTTTGGTTCAGCGAGGTCGTCCCCACGATGGAGGAACTCTCGCCGGGCCGGACCGCGCCGCTGCCGATGGCGCTGGCCGGGATGTCAAAGACGCCCGAAATAACGGGTGTCCCCTCGGGAAGTCCGGTTTCGACTGCGGCATCGCCGGTCACTTCGCCGATGATCTCGGTCGGCGGCGCGAGCCGCGGCAGCAGGTCGTCGACAGCGTCGTAGTCGACCAGTTCCTGGACCTCCTCGGAGTACTCCCGCGTTTCGATGTCGAGGAACGGCAGCGTCGCGTCGCTGTAGTCCATCGTCCGCTCGCCGGTGAGTTTGTACTTGAGCCAGTCCTTACAGTAAAAGACCGTCTCGGCTTCCTCGAGCGTTTCGGGCTCGTTTTCGACCAGCCACTGCATGATCGGCAGGGTGACGCCGGGGAAGATGTCGGTGCCCGTCGCCTCCCGGATCACGTCGGCCTTCCCGTTGTCGACCCACTCGTCTACGATTTCGGAGGCCCGACCGTCCGACCAGAGGATCGCATCACGGACCGGATCACCGTCTTCGTCGATGAGCCAGCAGCCGTCGCCCTGTCCCGTGATCCCGATGCCGAGGATCTCGTGGTCGTCCTCGATATCCTCGACGACCTCGCTGATGACGGTGGCCGTCTTCTTCCAGTTGGTGGTCATGTTCTGTTCCTGCCACCCGGACTGGGGTGTCTCGACCGGATTTTCGATTGTGGCGATCTCGATCTGCTCGCCGTCGAGATCGAACGCTGCGGCTTTGAGGTTGGAGGTGCCGGCGTCGACACCGATGAGTACTCGGCTCATGCGCAGTTAGCAATGATCAACCCTGATATATAACTACCAGTGGTTACTGTTGGCTCTGTTTTATAATCACCCCGACCGGTTGGTAACTACGTACATTAATAATCCCCCTCGGCAAACGGGTAGGTACGGACCATGACAGACCCATCTGCCCAGCAGGTAGTCAGTGAGCTCGGCCGCCGGATGCTCGCCGACGGCCTCACCAAAGGTACTGGCGGCAACATCAGCGTGAAAACCGACGACGGGAACGTGGCGATCAGCCCCTCGGGGATGGCCTACGACGAGATCGAGCCCGAGGACGTGCCGATCGTCGACGTCGACGGCACCCAGCTCGACGGCGACCGCAAACCCTCCAGCGAGTTCCGGATGCACACCGATATCCTCCGGGAACGCGACGACGTGGGCGCGGTCGTCCACAACCACTCGCCGTTCGCCAGCACCTTCGCCAGCATCGGCGAGGCGGTCGGCCCCTCTCATTACCTCATCGCCTTTATCGGCGACGAGATCCCGGTCGCCCCCTACGAAACCTACGGGACGGCCGAACTCGCGGAGGTCGCCCTCGAAACCCTCGGCGAGGAGTACAACGCCTGTCTCCTAGAGAACCACGGCGTCCTGGCGACGGGCGCGACCGCGGAGGCGGCCTACGAGGTCGCGCTGATGGTCGAGTACTGTGCGCGAATCCACTACTACGCGCTTTCGATCGGCGAGCCGAGCCTCCTGGACGACGCCGAAATCGACACGCTCCTGGAGCGGTTCGCCGACTACGGCCAGAGCCAGTCGGCCGACGATGCGGGAGCCGAACCGGACACGGGTGTGAGCGTGTCGGCCGACCGACTCACCGAACTGCGGGCCAACCGCGAGGCCGTCAGCGAGTTCGGCCGGAAGATGCTCCACCAGGGCCTCACGGAGGGCACCGGCGGCAACATCAGCTCACAGAACGGCGACCTGGTGGCGATCAGCCCCTCGGGGATGCCGTACGAGGAAATCGAGACGGCGGACGTGTCTGTCGTCGATATTCAGGGCGAACACGTCGCTGGCAAGCGCAAACCCTCCAGCGAGTTCCGGATGCACACCGACATCCTCCGGGAGCGCGACGACGTGGGTGCGGTCGTCCACAACCACTCGCCGTATGCCAGTGCGTTCGCCAGCCTCAACGAACCAATCGAGGCCTCCCACTACCTGATCGCCTTCGCGGGCGATCAGATCCCAGTCGCCCCCTACGAGACCTACGGGACGGCCGAACTCGCGGAGGTCGCACTGGAGACGCTCGGCGAGGAGTACAACGCCTGCCTCCTGGAGAACCACGGCGTCCTGGCGGTCGGCGACACCGTCAGTGAGGCCTTCGAGGTCGCGCTGATGGTCGAGTACTGCGCCCGGATCCACTACCAGGCCCGCAACATCGGCGAGCCCAATCTGCTCGACGATGCCGAAATCGACACCCTCCTGGAACGCTTCGCCGACTACGGCCAGGATCACTGACTGTGCCGTCGATCTGTAACAGCGGCACGCCAACACCCCACAAACACGGACGCACGTAACGATTATCATGCTACTCCACCACATCGAAACCACATGACTCACTCAGTCGTCGTTATCGGCGGCGGAGCCACCGGCACGGGCACCGCTCGCGACCTCGCCATGCGGGGGTTCGACGTCACCCTCGTCGAGCGGGGGAACCTCACCGAGGGCACCACCGGTCGCACCCACGGCCACCTCCACAGCGGGGGCCGGTACGCCGTCAGCGACCAGGAAAGCGCAGTCGACTGTATGCAGGAAAACCGGATCCTCCACCGGATCGCGGGCCACTGTATCGAGGACACCGGCGGGCTGTTCGTCCAACTGGAGGGCGACTCCGACGAGTACTTCGAACAGAAACTGGCGGGCTGTGCGGAGTGCGACATTCCGACCGAGGTCATCTCCGGTGCGGAAGCCCGGCGTCAGGAGCCGCATCTCACCAAGCGCGTCAAGCGCGCGATCCGGGTGCCCGACGGCGCGATCGACCCCTTCCGGCTCTGTGTGGCTAACGCCGCCGACGCCGTCAACCACGGCGCGACGGTCGAAACCCACGCCGAAGTGGTCGACCTCATCGTCGAAGACGGCCGCGTCACCGGCGTCGAGATCGAACGTCAAGATCCCAACTACCTCGGTGAGGGCCAAGAGGGGCAGACCGAGATCATCGAGGCCGACTACGTCGTCAGCGCGACCGGCGCGTGGGCGAGTCAGATCGCCGAGATGGCGGATATCGATCTCGAAATGGCGATCTCGAAGGGCGCGATGGTGGTCACCAACGTCCGGCAGATCGACACTGTGATCAACCGCTGTCTGCCGAAAGCCGAGGGCGACACCATCATTCCGCACGAAACCACCGTCCTGCTGGGGGCCAACGACGACCCAGTAGAGGACCCCGACGACTATCCCGAAGAACAGTGGGAAGTCGACATGATGATCGACATCGCAAGCGAGATGGTGCCGATCACCGCCGAGGCGCGGATGATCCGGGCCTACTGGGGCGTCAGGCCGCTGTACGATCCGAACCCCGAGTCGACCAAAGACTCGGGCGACGTGACGCGGAACTACTTCGTCCTCGATCACGCCGAGCGCGATGAAATAGCTGGATTCTGCTCGGTCGTCGGCGGCAAACTCACGACCTACCGGGAGATGGCCGAATCCGCGACCGACCACGTCTGCGAGGTGCTGGGCGTCGACGCAGCATGCCGGACCCACGAGGAGCCGCTGCCCGGCAGCAGCGATATTTCGGTGCTCGAAGATCGGATGGACGATTTCGGATTACGATCGCCGATTGCCCGTCGGAGCACACAGCGGCTCGGGGACCGTGCCGCGGAAGTCTTAGACACCGACGAGCCGAACCCAACCGTCTGTGAGTGCGAAGCCGTCACTCGCGCGGAGATCCAGGATGCTGTCGACGACGTGGGTGCGGACCCCAACGGAATTCGGCTCCGGACCCGCGCGTCGATGGGGAACTGTCAGGGCGGGTTTTGCTCCCACCGGATCAGCGCCGAGATCTACCCGAAACACGACGCCGTCACCGCCCGCGACGGGCTCGACCAGCTATATCAGGAACGCTGGAAGGGTCAGCGACACACGCTCTGGGGTCGACAACTCTCCCAGGCGATGCTCAACCATCTGCTACACGCCACCACGATGAACCACGACGCAGACCCCGCGGTCGGCGGGCCGAGCGTTGACTACGCGGCCTTCGACGGAGGTCGAGCCGAACCGACCGAGGGGTTGCATGGCGATTGAAAGCGAGGTGCTGGTGGTCGGCGGCGGCCTCGCCGGAATCACGAGCGCGATCGCGGCCGCCCGCGAGGGGGCCGACGTGCGGCTGGTCTGCCACAAGCGAACCTCGCTCCGGCAGGCCTCGGGACTGATCGATGGCCTTGGCTACGTCCCCGCTCGAAGCGAGCCTGGCGAGGCCGACGAAATCACCCAACGACGGAAGGATTTCCGAACCGTTCGCTCGTCTCGCGGCGAGTACACCGGTCCACTCGTCACCCCTTTTAAGAAAATCGAGGCGTTGCCACCGACCCACCCCTACTCGATTCTCGGTCCCGAAGCACTCCGCGAGGGGCTGGCACTGTTCGACGAGATGACCGGTGAGATGTATCTCGGCAGTCACACCGAAAAAAACGCGCTCATCCCCACCTTCGGCGGGACGGTCAAACCGACGGCCCGCTATCCACGCGCGGTCGCAGCCGGGATCGCCAGCGACAGCCGACCGATGGCCATCGTCGGCTTTCGCTCATTCACGGAGTTCGACGCCCGACAGGTCGCCGACACCCTCGAACTGGCTGGGGTCCCGTTCGATGTGACCGGCGCGGAAATCGAGTTCGCCGAGGCCTTCGGCGCGGACGCCAAGATCACCCGCGTTGCGAAGGCGCTGGATCACGACGAGCCGATCGACGGCACACCGGCCCGGCAGGCACTCGTGGAAGCCATCGACCCACACGTCGGCGATGCCGAACGCGTCGGCTTTCCCGCCTTGCTCGGCGACGACCACACCGTCGCGGTGCGGGCCGACCTCGGCGACCGACTCGGTGTCGACGTCTTCGAGATCCCGATGGGACCGCCGAGCCTGCTCGGCCTCCGGCTCGAAGATCGACTCTATGAGGCCCTCGATGCCGAAGGCGTGCGGTTTGAGACTGGGAATCCGGTCGTCGGCTACGAGACAAACAGGGATGATCCGAGTCGGATCGAGTCAGTGTGGGTCGACCACAAGGGCCGCGAGGTCCCGTATTCGGCCGAACAGTTCGTGCTGGCGACCGGCGGCTTCGTCGGCAAGGGGCTCGACTCCGACCGCAAGCGTGTCCAGGAGCCGGTGTTCGACTGCTATATTCCTCAGCCCGACGACCGCTACGACTGGTTCGTCGACGACGCCTTCGGCGACCACCCCTACGCACGCTTCGGCCTCCGACCCAACGAATCGATGCAGCCGCTTGACGCCGACGGTGAGCCCGAGTTCGCAAACCTCTATGCGGCCGGGTCGATCGTCGGTGGCGCGGACATCGCCCGCGAGAAATCCGCCAGCGGCGTCTCGCTGGCTACCGGTATCGTCGCCGGGCGAATGGCTGCCAATCCGATCCAGTAGACAGCTATCTGCAGCTGAGGGACGGTCGACAGCCGAAAACCAGTCGAGGGTGACTGATCAATTTTATGCTGTAAATATTCAAAAAATACGAACACTTATAGTCTATTGAAATAAATCGGTAGTTGCATGGTAGAATCTATCCCGCTGGCGACAGCAACGCAACTCATCAAGGCAGCCGAGCAGAAGGCAGACGAAATCGATAACCCAATGGTGATCGCGGTGGCTAACAGTGAGGGGAACCTCATCGCCCAACACCGGATGGACGGCGCGTGGCTTGCGTCGGTCAACATCTCGAAAAACAAGGCCTACACGTCGGCCGCGCTGGATATGCCGACTCACGACCTTGCCGAGGCGTCCGAGCCCGGAAACTCACTGTACGGGCTCGACACCCGTGACGAGGGGCGGATGGTCGTCTTCGGCGGCGGCTACCCGCTGGAAGCCGACGGCGAGATTGTCGGCGCGATCGGCGTCTCCGGCGGCGAAGTCTCCCAGGACCGCGCAGTCGCCGAGGCTGGCGTCGACAAATGGAACGAACTCCTCGAAGACGACGCTGTCGACGTCCGTCACGACTGAAAGGCTCTCTACGCACCAGTCGATCTTATTTTTGGCTGCTATCCGCACGCCGATATCGACAATCCGATTCAGCACACAAAAACAGCGTGTCGTGGTGGAGTGCCCGGTTAGAAGTCGCCGTGTTCGTTGGCTGGCCACATATACGTCATTCCGGAGCTTTCGGAGTCCCACGGCGTCTCTGTCGGCGTCGTGGCGTCGGTGTCTTCCTGACTACGGACTTCGGTCACGATGGCCTCGACGACGGCCTCGTCGACGTCGTTCCCTTCAGCGACGGCCTGCGTCCATTCATCAATCGATGCGGCAGCGTTGAGTTCGGGTAGCTGGACGAACATTCTCACTTCTCCGTTTTGCCCAGAGGTAAATAAGTATTTTGCGCGCATACAATCGTGAAAATTAGTTGCATGAACGATCATTCAAAACACCACAGACGCGGGCAACAGCCGCCGTCGACCGACGACGGTACGGTGGGCGGTAGGTTTAGGAGACGGGCTGAGAGTGTAGGCGTATGGTTTCAGTTACCGTCTGGAACGAGTTTCTCGAAGAACAAACGAACGACGAGGTCGCGTCGGTGTACCCCGGCGGGATTCACGAGGTCCTCGCCGCGGGACTCCGCGACCGCGGCCACGACGTTCGGACAGCTACCCTCGATGAGCCGGACCACGGGCTGACCGAGGAGGTTCTCGACGAGACCGACGTGCTCGTCTGGTGGGAGCACCGCGCCCACGAGGACGTCGACGACGAGATCGTCGACCGCGTCTGCCAACGGATCTACGACGGCATGGGGTTCGTCCCGCTGCACTCGGCGCACTTCTCGAAGCCGTTCAAGCGGCTGATGGGGACGCCCTGCTCGCTGACCTACCGCGAGTCTAGAGAACGCGAGCGCATCTGGACGGTCGACCCGAGCCACCCGATTACGGCGGGGCTCGACACGTCCTTCGTCATCCCGGAAACCGAGATGTACGGCGAGCCGTTCGCCGTCCCCGAACCGGACCAGCTGGTGTTCGTCTCGTGGTTCGAAGGCGGCGAAGTGTTCCGGTCGGGCTGCTGCTATCAGCGCGGCAACGGTCGGATCTTCTACTTCCGGCCGGGCCACGAGACCTACCCCGTCTACCACGAACCGGTCGTCCTCGATGTGATCGACAACGCCGTCCGTTGGGCAGTCCCCCATACTGACCACACTGTTTCGGACGAGAACACGTCGACGGAGTCACTCGAATAACGATTCGGTGGATCGGTTGGGTCGACCACGCTCGGGCAGCGCTGTTCGGTATGTTCGAACAGAGATCTATTACAGTCAACCCATACGGCTCGGGGAAACGCCCTCTACGGATCGAAAACCGACGGAGTACCGTCTTGTAATCGTCTACACGATTCGGACGACGAGAATGGTACGCTTTGGGCAGACCGATGTTCGGTATATACGAACGCAACCGTCTCATCGGTGGTACACTGCATACGGCGGACAAGCGTAGTCCTTCGATAAAATTACAAGCGTACGTCTGTAATGGCAGTGTGAGATTTTCTTCTTATTCAATCTCTGTGATCGACGGTCTGGGCCAGTGAGGCTGATTACGGTGAGCGGCTCCTTCCCACGACCACAAGTTGTTTAGTATATCTCTATATGATTTATGTAGGCGTGTTTTGCGTGTTCCAACAACGCTGTTTGGTGGTTTTGTCACATGCTACAGTCGCGTTCATCAGATACGGGCCAACCGAGAGTGGGAAGGGTAGCCGCGCCGAGGGATACACGTTCGTTGAACGGTGACTCCTCTCTCGGGAAACACGGGATAGACCTCGGCGAGATGGCATCCTCGTCCAAAAATCGAAAACAGGTGAGTGTGTCAACAGAGTCGACCGCCATCTGGAAACAGCTGTTCTGTCGCACACGAATATGCACGAGTAGATATCAGCAACCGAGAAATTTCGCGAGACCGTCTGGGGTCACCGTCGACGATTACCAGAACGATCTCCGTGACCAATGGCTAATGACTCACACCGCGGAACTGTCGATCCCGTTGATTTTGACGAACGTGTAACTGCAGTTCGGACATCGCCATTTCGTCTTTTCGCCGAGGTGGAGTGTCGTACTGGCAGCTCGATAGAAGGTCTCTTTGTCCTCGCAGGTGGGACAGTCGTGTTCAAGTTCGAGGCTCATATGAGCCCGTTAGCACCACGATGAATTAAAATACCGGTTCAGCCAGCGGCTGTCGACTGTCCGATACCATACTTATAAACTGTATTTTGATATAGGGAATCTGTACTGTCACCTGAATCTGAGTAGAACCGAGAGTTACGAACATCGCAATCTTACCAGCTAGATACCCCCGATCAGAGTAACGAGGAGTCACTGTTTGCGCCGGATCCGGTCCAACTCTTCGACGGTATTGATATTCGTCGTCGACGGTTCGATCGGAATCTGCGCTGGCACGTCGGCTATAGAAACGGTTGAGACGCGATTGAACTTCGACAGCAGTCTGCGGGGGCCAGCAGTGTTCGAGAGCCGTTTTTGCAGTCCGATCACGCTCTCTCGACGATAGAGCGTGTGGAGTGGTTCGACAACACCGGTCGGGTGTACGACAGCAACAGCATCGACTGGCGGTTCTCGGGTCGTCTCTATATGGCGGAGTTGATCGATCATCCAGGACACCGCTGTCGGCGCGAGAAGTGGCATATCACAGCCACAGCAGAACACCCACTGGCTGTCGAGGGCTCTCGCAGCGCCGACGATCCCGGCTAACGGGCCGTCGTAGGCGGGTGCATCGAAGACGAACCGGACGTCGGTTCCCTCGACAGCGGTAGCATACGTCGCTCGCTCTTTTTGTGTACCGACGACGATGACTGGCTCCCGCTGGGTGGCCGCTTGCAGTGCGGTCACGGTCCGTGAGATAACTGGTTCTCCCGCAATTCTCGCGACTGCCTTATCGCCGTCGGCGAAGCGGGTGCTGTCGCCCCCCGCAAGCACGACTCCACGCACCGACGCGACCGGCTGCTCAGTTATCATCCGTTGACTCCGAAGCAGGTCTCACCGTGACCGTCGACCCCTCGCTCCTGAGAAACGGGTCGGCGACCGCAGCCGGGAGATAGACGGTGCCTTCCCGGAGACGGTCTGTTATCTTGACCGGCGCTTCGACGGAGATCTGTCGGTTCGAGATGACGATATTGTCGGCTGACTCGATACCGCGGTCGCGTGCGTCAGCGGGATGCATCCGCAGCTGTCGATCGGAGTGAGCGTGGTCGAGCTCAAACTCGCTGGCTCGGCCACCGGCCACCAACTGCAGTCGACCCGCTGTATTCAAGTCGACGGTCGCGTCTGTGGTTTCGACGATGTACTGCGCGGTCCCGAACACCGCCAGTCCGTCCGACGTCTCGAAGGACTCACTGTAGAGTACGCCGTCGGTGTCGGCTGGCCACTGGCAGCCCTCGGGGCCGATTTCGTCGTGCGAAAACCCGGTGTGAGTGGGTGCGACACGCGTCAGTTCGTCGAACACCTCCCCGACGTCAGCATAGTCGAACAGGCCTCGATCCGCGAACAGTCGGCTCCCCACCTCCTGGAGCACATCCAAGTCGGACCGAGCCTTCTCGGGTGGTGCTCTGGTTGGTCGTGACCGCTGGATGCGTCGGTCGAGATTCGTGAAGGTCCCTGTCTTCTCGACACCGGCGGCGACAGGAAGGACGACGTCCGCGTGTCTGGCCGTTTCGCTCAGCACGATGTCGCACACAACGAGCAGGTCGAGGGAATTCAGTCGACGGCGAATCCACTCGGGGTCGCGTTTCGAAATCGCGGGGTTCTCCCCGACGACGACCGCACCGCGGATGTCGCCGCCGAACGATGCGAGCAGTTCGCTCGCGTTCTTGCCCGGGACGGGGGGTGGCTCGATTCCCCACTCCGCGGCGATTCGAGAGCGGGCGGCGGAATCGGTCACCGACTGGTGACCTGGGAGGTAGTCGGGAACACAGCCGGCGTCCGTTGCGCCCTGTTCGTTGACGAGCCCGCGGAGCACGTACAGCCCCGTTCCACGGCGGCCGAGGTTGCCGGTCAACAGCAGGAGATTCAGCAGGGCCTCCGCCGCGTTCGGCTCGTCTTCGTCGCCTTCGATGCCCGTGCCGACGAGCGCGGCAACGCGGTCGGACTCCGCGATACGGTCGACAACCTGCCCGATGGCTGTGTCGTCGACGCCTGCTCTCGCCACCGCCCGCTCACGGTCCAGTCCAGCTATCGACGCCGCAAACGAGTCGTGGCCTCGCGTTCGCTCGCTTATAAATGCGCGGTCGACGCCGTCACCCCCCTCAAGCACAGCAGCGCTCAGTAGGTCGAACACCAGCGCGTCCATTCCCGGCCGCGGGGCCACGTGGTAGTCGGCCAGCCGGGTCGTCCGATTGCCGACCGGGTCGACGTGGACGAGCGTTGCCCCGTCGAGGACCGCCGGACGGACGAAACTGTTGAACGCGATGGGCTGGCGTTCGGCCGGGTTCGCCCCAGCGACGACGATTACGTCGCTTGCTTCGAGGTCGGAGAGGCTGTTGGTTGTCGCTGGCCAGCCGACACGATCAGAGAGAGCTCGCGTCGACGAGACGTGGCAGAGCCGGGCGCGGTTGTCGACGTTGTTCGTCCCGAGACTCCGGGCGAGCTTCTGGAGGAGGTAGTTCTCCTCGTTCGTGCAGTGCGGCGCGCCGAGAAAGGCGAGCGCGTTCGGGCCGTGTGTCGTTTTTATATCCTCCACCCCGTCGACGATGCGCTCGTAAGCTACTTCCCACGAAACAGCCTGCAAGTCGTCGTCCTGACGAACCAGCGGCTCGGTGAGTCGGTCGGCGTCACCGTCGCCGACTCGATAGGCACCGACACCCTTCCGACAGAGTCGACCGTTCGGGTTCGCGGGGCCAGCCGCACCGCGAGCGCGACCCCCATCGCCAGGAACGAGTCGGCAGCCGACCGCACAGAGCGGACAGACCGACGGTTGGGGTGGTGGATTGTCGCTCACAGTGACGATGTTAGCCGAGCCTGAGTCGACGACCCTGTGCCTTCAGTAGTGCGAGGAGGTAGCCCAGTCCGGCTCTGAGGTCTCGACTTGTAAGTCGGCGAACCGTTCCGCGGAGTCCGACCGGCTCCGAGTCGCGCCGGGCCTCGCCGACCGCCCCGAGGAAGTCGTTCATCCCCTGGACTGCGTCCTCGTCGATCTCGATGGCCGAGAGCGTCGTGGCCGTCCCGACGAGGGCTTCGAGCTGTCCCTCCCGCTGGAGTTCGAGGACGGTATCGAGTGCGTCGACGAGTTCGGGGCCGTTCTCCGAGAGCATCGTCGACAGCGCCTCGATGTCGTCCGGCGAGAGCGAGTCGGTGAACGCCGTTGCGAGGGCAGCGAGGTCGTCGAGGTGGCCCTCCCGTTGGAGGGTGACGATGGTTTCGAGCGATTTCGAGAGGTCGTCGGCGTTCTCACCGAGATCGGTTGCCAACGTGGCTGTACCATCGGTCGACAGCCCCTCAGCGGCTGCGACGAGGTTCGCCGTCGAGTCGGTGATCTCGTCTAGTTCCTCGTCGTCCGCGCTGGCGATGACGAGAATCGCTGTTTCGAGGGCGTTCTCGAACTCGTCGCCCCTATTTATCAGCGCCGCGAGGGGCTCGCCGTTCGTTGCGAGAGCATCCTGGATGGCGGCTTGGCCATCCCCATCGCCCGCGTCGCCGTTCTTCCGGGCTCGGTTGGTGGCGGTCTCGGGGTAGGAGTCGGTTGGCTCCGCCATGATCAATCATCCCCCGCGGCTTCGATGTCGGCAGCCTCGATCGGCTCGGCGGTCCCGTCGACGGGGCTGATGCGCACGGCCGATACCTTGTACTCCGGTGTCGCTGCGGCGGGGTCGAGATGCTCCTCGTCGGTCAGTCGGTTAACCGCGCTCTCGGCGAAATGGATCGGGACGAAGACGGTGTCGGGGCCGACGCGATCCGTGACCTGCGCGGGGACGACGATCTCGCCGCGGCGCGATTCGACCTGAACGAGGTCGCCGCTCTCGATGTCGAACCCCGCGGCCGTTTCGGGATGGATCTCGATGAAGTCGCTGGGCGTGTACTGCATCATCCCGTCCGAGCGGTGGGTCATCGTCCCCGTGTGGTACTGGTAGAGGACGCGGCCCGTCGTCAGCGACAGCGGGTACTCCTCGGTGGGTGTCTCGGCGGGTTCGCTGTAGCCGACTGCCTGGAGGTTCGCTTTACCGTTGTCAGTGTTGAACTGCTCCTCGTAGAGCCGTTTCGTCCCGGGATGGTCTTCATCCCAACACGGCCACTGGAGACCCCCCTCGGCCTCGATCCGCTCGTGGGTCATCCCGCCGTAGATCGGTGTCACCGAGTTCACTTCGTCCATAATCTCGGCACTCGATTCGTAGTCCCAGTTCCGTCCCATTCTGTTGGCGAGGTCCTGGAGAATCTCCCAGTCGGACCGTGAGTCGCCCTTCGGCTCCATCACCTGCTTGACCATCTGGACCGTGCGGTCGGTGTTGGTGAACGTACCCGTTTTCTCGACGAAACTACAGGCAGGCAGGACGACATCCGCGTACTGGGCGGTTTCGTTGACGAAGAGGTCCTGGACGACGAGAAAATCGAGCTCTTCGAGAACTTTCTCGGCGTGGTTGACTCCGGGCTCCGAGAGCGCCGCGTTCTCGCCGATGATGTACATTCCACGGATGTCGCCCCGATCGGCCGCGAGGAACATCTGGGTCGTGTAGTAGCCGTACTCCGGGGAGATCTCACAATCCCACGCCGCCTCGAATTTGGCTCGGAGTTTGTCGTCCGCGATATCCTGATACCCCGGGAAATTGTCGGGCAGCGGTCCCATGTCGCCACCGCCTCCCTGAACGTTGTTTTGGCCGCGGAACGGCGAGACGCCCGCGCCCGGTTTGCCTAGGTGTCCGGTGATCGCCGCGAGGTTCGCCATCGCCAGGACGTTCTCGGTCCCATGGGAGTGTTCGGTGAGGCCGAGCGTCCAGCCGAAGACGCAGGCATCGGCCCCGGCGATCGTCTCGGCGGCTGCGGCGATTTCCTCGGGGGGCACACCCGTGACTTCTTCGACGACCTCGGGTGTGAACTCCTGGACCGACTCCGTGACGGCCTCGAATCCGGTCTCTCGCTTGTCGACGCGCTCTTCGCGGTCGTCGGCTGCATCGTGGTCGGGTGCTTCCTTGGGCTCGTAGCCGGTGATCCGATTCTCCACGAACTCCTCGTCGTGGAGGTCGTTGTTGATAATGTGGCGGATGATCCCGTTGATCCAGACCGCGTCGTACCCCGGATTGATCCGGCTGTACTGGGTGGCGTACTCGGCGATCTGGACCTCTCGGGGGTCGAAGACCAAGAGGTCGGCACCGTCGCGGACGTTCTGTTTGATGCGCGTCGCGAGCACGGGGTGGGCCTCGGTCGTGTTCGAACCCGTCAAGAGGATACAGTCCGCTATTTCGAGGTCCTCGGTGCTGACCGAGGCTGCGCCGTAGCCGTACGACTGGGCGAGGCCAGCGACCGTCGAGGAGTGACAGAGGCGGTTGCAGTTGTCGACACTGTTGGTGCCGAGCACCTGCCGGGCAAACTTGCCCATCAGGTAGTTTTCCTCGTTGGTCGCCTTCGAGGAGGCGATCAGCGAGAGGGCTTCAGCGCCGTGGTCGTCGCGGATCGATTCGAGCCCGTCGACCACCCGCGAGTATGCTTCGTCCCACGAGGCTTCGCGGAACTCACCGTTCTCATCGCGGACCAGCGGGCTGGTTAGTCGGTCGTCGGAGTTGACGAAGTCGTATCCGAACTTGCCCTTGACGCAGGTCGAGATCCCGTTGACCGGGGCGTCCTCCTCGGCGGTCGGCCGGGCCGCGAGGATCTCCTCGCCGTCGGAGTAGAGATCGAACCGGCAGCCGACCGCACAGTAGCCGCAGGTCGTGTCCTCGACAGTCAGGTCTTCGAGGCGTTTGTCGCCGATTGTGGTGGCGATCTCGAACAGTTTTCCCTCCGACATCGTGTCGGCGGCCACGCCCTCGGCGACCTGTTCGACGTTTTTAAGTGCCTGCTGTTTGGCCTGCTGCATATAGCCTGCGACGCCGTCCAACTGGTCGTCGGTCTCGCCATGTCGGTTGTCGGTCATGGCCACCCACCCCCGTTCTCACTAGAGGCATTATCCCAAACGTCTACGTCGACTGTCCCATCGTCGGTGGGTTGCGGCTCGCTGTCGACTGTCTCCGTCTGTTCGGCTCGTTTTTTGGGTGTCATCGGACCCTTGGCTTCCTCCGTATTTTCGTAGGTTTTGCCGATGCTGTTCTTCTGGGTGAATCCAGGAAGCGGAATCGTCGTGGCGTCCTCAATGCCCTTTTCGACGAGTGCGCCGGTCGGGCAGACGGTCACACAGTGGCCACAGGAGACACAGGTCGAGTCTTCCATTGTCTCGGCCCCGTTCTGGAAGCCGATCCGGGTGTCCTTGCCCGTGCCTTCGATCCGGAGGACGCCCTCGACTTGGACGTCGTTGCAGGACTCCACGCAGCGGTTACAGAGGATGCACTTGTTGCGGTCGATCTGGATGAACGGCGAGGAGTCGTCGAGCGGTTCGTACTCGTCGCGGTCGTCGAGGACGCCGTACCGTGGCTCTTCGACCTCGTTTTCGATCGAGGCATCCTGGAGCTCACAGCGACCGTTTTTCCCACAGGTCGTACAGCGCAGATTGTGGTCCGACAGGACCAAATCGAGGTTCACGTCGCGTGCCTCCGCTGCCTCGTTTGCGGCAGTCCGAATCGTCATCCCGTCGTGGGCCGGAAAGCTACAGGCTGGCACGATGCCGTGGTCGTCAGTTTCGACCATGCAGGTGCGGCACTCGCTTCGCGGGCCGATCTCCTGTCTGCCGTACTGACAGAGGGCCGGAACGTAGTCATCGGTCTCGATTTGATCGAGGGCGTCGAGCAGTGTCGACCCCGCATCGAGGACCACCTCGGTTCCGTCGACGGTCACCGTTGCAATCTCCTCGCTGCCGACCGGCGGATCAGTTGCTGTTCCGGGGGCGATACCTTCGGTCAGTGGCGGAATCTCCGCCTGTTGTTGTTGTTCTGAACTCATACTGAAACCTCCAGTGGGTCGAGACAGCGCCCGGCCGGACAGTGGCCGTCAGCGTGGGCCTCGAACTCGGATTCGAACTCGCTCATGGCGGTTCGGACCGGCCGACCGGCCTGAACTCCGAACTCGCAGATGCTCGAGGTCGACATCACGCGAACCAGTTCTTCGATCTTGCCGGGCGTGTAGCTCCCGTCGTATATCTCCCGGAGGAGTCCTGCGAGTTGTGTCGTTCCCTCCCGACAGGGGACACAGCGACCACAGTTCTCGTCAGCCGCAAAACTGGCCGTTTTCCCGACGAACTCGACGATACACCGGTCAGCAGCGAGGACGTGGATCGATCCCTCGGTACCGAGATCCGCAGCCGCCAGCGACTCGGGGTCGGGGCCCACGTCGAGGTCGCTGGTCAGCCCGCCGAACCGACCGCCGACGCGGGCTGCTTTGAGTGTGCCAGTCAGGTCGACCGCGTCGAGAACGTCAGCAAGGGTGTCGGATTCGGGCAGTTCGACCGTCGCTGGCGCGTCGACATCACCTGTGACCGTCAGCAGTCGGGTCTGTGGGATCTCCTCCTCCCGGAGCGCGACGGCGAGCTGTGCAAGGGTTCGGGGGGTGTGGATGAGTGTCGGCTGGCCGTGCAACCCGACTGCTTCGGGACCCGGTGGCCGAAGCCGCGCCTCCAAGCGGTGGTTGCCTTCGATCGCTTCGAGTGCCATCGTCGGCTCGGCAGCCCGATACTCGTCGGGACCAGTCACCACGTCGACCGGAACCGGGAGCTCCGGATAGTTTGCGGCGGCCTCCCGAACAGTCTCGACGGCGTGCTCGTCAGCCTCGGACGCATACACGATGAGGCTGTGGGCCTCGACAGTGCGGGCGAGGGCGGCGGCCCCGTCAAGCACCTCGAAGGGGGCACTCTCCAACAGCAGTCTGTCCGGGTCGGCTCCGTGGGCGTTGACGACGACCGCTGTGTTGCCATCGGCCTCTTGGACAGTCCCCCACGTCTCGGCGAGGGGTGCGTCGTGGCACAGATCGCCCCACCCCCTACCGCGAAGGGCTGATCCGACATTCAATACCGCCTCCGGCTCCGGCTCGTCGAACCCGCCTGCTGCCTCGTAATCCGCCGAGTTCGTCGGTCGACGCCACCCACAACCGCCGAGGATGGTACGCACGCCTGTATCGAGTCCCGGTAGCTGTGGCATCGGGAGCCGAGCCGTAGTCGGATCGTGGCCGACGACGGCGTCCGGAGTTGACTGCGTTCGGTCGGCCATGGCGGCCACACCGTCGGCGGCGTCATCGACGCTTTCGACGATCTCCGCGGCCGCATCCGGCGAACACTGCGTATAAAAGGCCGTCTCTCCGTCTTTCGTCACCGACAACAGTGGCTCTATCGCTGAGACTCCCGTCGGCCCGACTGCGACAACAGTCCTGTCGGTATCGATACCCTGTTCCGGAACGCTCCGCTGGGGACCGGAATCCGAAATCCGAACAACTGGTTCGTTGTCTGTTATGATGTCTGTCATATAGTGCCGACCTTGGCAAACTATCGCTTTTAATCATTATAAATCATAGGGCGGCCAAAAATACAGTTGCAACTGCGAGATATTCAGCAAATTCCGTTATTCAACAATAAGAACACAAATTTGAAAATCGTCTGCTGCGGTTGAGAAGGTACTCCAGACTCCGACAGTCCACTGGCAAGAGCCAAACGAGACCACCAATTGGGTACCGGTCGACTAATTGAGTCAGTCGTGCCGCGAATCCGGGAAACAAAAGCAGCTCTGACCCCGGAATCGGCTGTCGCTAGTCGTCTGCTGGCTGTGGAGTGCCCTGCTGCCGTGATCTCGTGTAGGACCCCGTGTCCATCCCGAGTCGGTCGTTCGTCAGGGCGATGCTTTCGGCGGCGGTTTTCCAGCCGACCAGCGCGCGGATCGCATCGATGTTCTCGGGGACGACGTTTGCCTCCTGGTGGATCGACTGGAACAGATACAGGTCGTTGTCTTCCAGTGCGATCGACTCCTTCCAGAGACAGTTCTCCCAGAGATCCCCGCGCGGTCGACCGGCGTCGGCGGCGAACTCCTTGAGCGTGGCAGTGCCATCGATATCCAGCCGTGCTGGCACGACAAATAGCCGGGACTGCCGCGACAGGAGCTCCGACAGCGCCGCACGCGACGGTGGGGATTCGAGCGTGATATTCACACTGTGTAAGTGCATCAGCGTCGCCGGAACAGTCACCCCGAGGGTGTCGATATCCACGTCGGGGAAGATCGTCTGCACGTCGGGGCCGTGGTGCGAGGGAACGGTGATCGGGTCCGGAAGGATGTCGTTGATCGGGCCGCGGTCGGTCTCGCTGGGATCGCCGCCGCGCCGTATGAGTGTCGCACGGGCCTTTTCGACGCCGTACTCCCGGTCGAGCGGCTCCAACAGCCGCGAAAGGCCAGTCGTGTTACAAGAGACCACCCGAAGCAGGTCCGCGCCTGCAGCCGCGTCGTAGTTCGCCTGGGCGACGAAACTCCCGTCGACCGTCTCTGGAGATTCACCGCCTTGGAGGATCGCCGGGGTGTCGTGTTCCTGGTAGAGCGAACAGTTCTCCGCACCGACGCCCGCGGGCGTGGCGTCGACGATCACGTCACTTTCGCCCACGAGGTCCTCGACCGTGCCGTCGAGTTCCATCCCGGCTTCGGTGAATCGATGGGACTGCTCCGGGATCGCACTGTACAGCGAGTATCCCTTCCGGAGAGCGGTTTCGGCTTCGTAGTTTGGACGGGTTTTCGCCACGCCGATGAGTTCCATGTCGGGCTGGAGACGGACCGCGTCGGCAACGCGTTTGCCGATGGTTCCGTATCCGTTCACCCCCACACGTATCATGATCTACGCTCTACCGGCCGCACGCATAATATTTCCGGTAAGTCCAAGTGAGAAATTAACTACACACCGAGTAACTTACTGGATAATCGATTGGGAGGGTTTGGTCGACCTGCGGTCCGGTTTTTCAGTTCGCTGTACTCGAACTGCTGACTGTCTCGCTGGCGGCAACTACTGATAAAGGCGAGATGGACGAATGGAACCTATGGACAACTCGATCGACTCGATTCTCGTTCCGACCGACGGCAGCGATGGGGCCGAACCAGGAATCCGTCACGGAATCGGTCTCGCGGCCGATGTGGGGGCCGATCTCCACACGCTGTCGGTGGTCGACTCCGTCGAGATCAACCCCTCGCTGTCGAGTGTCGAAGATGAATCCGACCCGAAGGGGCTGTTCGAGGCCAGAGCAACCCGTGCAGCCGACGCCGTCGAGGAGTTGGCTCGGTCGCACCTCGACGGAACGGTTACCGCTGCCGTTGAGTGGGGCCGCCCGTTCAGATCGATCACCGAGTACGCCACGGCCAACGATATCGACCTGATCGTCATGGGGACCCACGGCCGGAGCGGGCTCAAACGACTCGTCCTCGGCAGCGTCGCCGAAAGGGTGCTCCGAACCACGAGCGTCCCGGTCCTACTGGTTCCGCCACAGGCGGCCGTAGACGGAGTCGACATCGAGTACTCGGAGATTCTCCTCCCGACCGACGGCAGCGAGGCCGCCGAAACCGCCGTCGACTGGGGGATCACGCTGGCCGACGTCTACGACGGAACCGTCCACACGATCTACTCGGTCGACACGGGCCGGTTCGCTGGCGAGGGCGAGATGATCAGTGTGTACAACGCCCTCGAACAGACCGGCGAGGACGCCCTCAATGCGGTTCGCCAGCGAGCCCGTGAGACCGGCATCGGCGTGACCGCCGAGCTCGGTACTGGACCGCCCGCACGCGTGATCCGCTCGTACAGCGAGGACCACGACGTCGACCTGATCGTGATGGGGACCCACGGCCGGAGCGGCGTCGAACGGTATCTGATCGGCAGTGTCACCGAATCGGTCGTCCGCCACGCGAAGGTACCGATCTGCTGTGTCCCGATGGAGAACGTCTAACCAACCACGGCTATCGCCTCACGGGTTCGATCGAGGAGGGGACTAATTCGCTGGCTCCTCTCCTAATACAAATGTAACCATTTTAGGCCATATATACGGAACGTTTATACTGTTATCTCCGTGTTGTAGTTACATGGCGGAACTAAATAGTCGAAAAAGACCCCGATCGTACAAAATAGTCGATTCGATGAATACCCACGAGACAATGACCGTCGTCGACCCCTCGACACAGGGCACGTTCCACGTCGTCGCCTACGATGACGGTGGGCTCCGCCGCGAGCTCGCCGCCCTAGAGGCCGGTGATTCGGTCGACCTGACGCTCGATCGGGCGGGTATCCGTGCCAACGTCTGGCAGGCACGTCGAGCCGATGCCTCTACATCGGCGAGTTAACTCCGCCCATTCGGCGTAGTGGGGAGCCCGACCCCCGACTAGTGTGCGTGTTCGTGGCCCTCGTCGGCGACTCGTGGCCCGCGATCAGCAAAGCCCGTCGGTTCATTCTCGAAGGCTCGTTTGCAGGTTTCCGAACAGAAGTAGTACGTCTCACCGTCGTAGCGGGCACTCGGCCCGGAGTCGTCGGCCCGCATCCCACAGACGGGATCCCGGTACTGACCGGGGGCTCCGAGTCCTCGCCAGTAAACATACAGCAGGAATCCCGAGACCCCGAAGGCGACGAGGTTGAGGTAGAACGTGTAGTCGACGGCGAAATAGGTCTGCTCGGTTGCCGTCTGGCCACCGGCCAGATTCGGGACGATGCCGATGGCATCAAAGAGTAGTTCCATCAGGAAGCCGGTAAAGGCCATCGTCACGAAGAAGACACCGAGGATGTACAGCATGACGCTCCAGCCGTAGTATTTCCGGTAGACGTTCAACACGGGAACCGTGATGAGATCGGCATAGACGAAGGCGATGACGCCAGCGAAGCTCACACCGCCACCCCAGAGGGCGACCGCAAAGGGAACGTTACCCATACTGCCGACGAAGCTAATGACGGCGATCGCAACCCCCATCACCGCGTTTTCGGCTGTCACAAGCAGGCCATCCCCCTGAAGGAAGAGCCGATTCCAGACCCACTGCGGGACGAAGACGATCACGAACCCCGAGATCAGGAACCCGGCGACGACGTCGGTCCACAGCATCGACCACTCCTTGCGATACTGGTTGCCAAGTTTGTACCAGCCGCCCCACGACCGGAGTTCGTCCCGCCAGTTACCGCTGCTTACGGTCTGTTGGCGATAGCTCTCCAGACAGCCCTCCGAACAGAATCTGAGCCTTTCGCCGCCGTCAGTCACGATCGTATGCTCCTTTCGGCCCTCCATGCCGCAGGTCGGATCTTCGGTGATGCCGTGTTCGTGGTCGCGCTGGTTGAGTTCCGTTCTGACCTCGTCGAACAGTGCTTCGGGCAGTGTCAGGTGAACGATGCCCGCCATCACGACGATGAGGACGAGCCCGCCCAGTAGTTCTGCGACGAGGAACTCCCAGCCGAGCAGAATCAGGATCATCAACCCGAGTTCGACGATGAGATTCGTCGACGCGAACATGAACGCCAGAAAATTCACGGTGTGAGCACCCTTTTTGAATAGCCCTTTGCCAATTGCGACGGCCCCAAAACTACAGCCGCTGCTGGCGGCCCCGAACAGCGTCGCCTTCGTCAGTCCCGTTAGATTCTCGTCGCCGAGCACGCGGGCCATTCGGTCTTTCGAAACGTAGACTTGCACGAGACTCGTGACCACGAGTCCCATGATGATCGCCCACGCCGCGGTCCAGAGGAAGCCGACACCGATACGCAGGGATTCGACGATCCCCTCAACGATCGGAGCTTGCATACGGACCTCGTCGGTCGGCAGGTGCATCTGTATTGTTTCCTCCCGGCTCGGTATCCCAGCCGTCTACCACACAGACGACTACCAGTCGACCACCAGTTTACGACGGAAACGATGGTATGTAGCAGTCCGGAGATTCCACGACGAGAGTCATCGAGCCGTGTATCCACCATCAACGACGAGATTGTGGCCGGTGACGTAAGCGGACTCCTCGCTCGCGAGGAACAGCGCCGCACCGGCGATTTCCTCGGGCTGACCGTCACGGCCTAATGGGATCCGGTCGCCGAGCGTTCCCGCAACGGCTGCATCCTCGGTCGACATCGCCGTTTCGATGACACCGGGATTGATCGCGTTGACCCGGATGCTGTCGTCGCCGAGTTCGACGGCGAGTTCCCGCGTCAGGTTCGTCACCCCACCTTTCGAGGCACAGTAGGCCGCCGAATCGTCGAAGGCGACCACCCCCGCAATCGACGAGAGATTGATGATCGAGCCGCCGTCGTCTTGCTCGCGCATGACCTCGGCGGCAAGGGTACATCCGAAGTAGACGCCTTTGAGATTGATCGCCAGCAGTCGGTCGTACTCGTCCTCACTGACCGTTTCGATGGGCTGGGAGCCGGGGAACACCCCGGCGTTGTTCACCATCACGTCGAGGCGTCCGAAGGTTTCGACGGTCTCGTCGATCGTCGACCGTAGCTGCTCGATGTCCGAGACATCCGTTTCGATGAACACCGCGTCCGACAGCTGTTCGTGTGTCGGCGTCCCACCCTCGCGCGGCTCGCTTCGAACGTCGGCCACGACGATGTTTGCGCCCTCCTCGGCAAAGCAGAGCGCGATCGAACGCCCGATTCCCGACGACGCGCCGGTGATGAGTGCGGTGGTGTCTGTTAAACGCTGTGACATAGGACATTCACAAGACACCAACGCGATTGAGCGTCAAATAGCCACAAGCTAGATTGGATTGACTGTTGGCGTACTGTACCGAGTGCCGATCAGTCGGGCAGCGAGAGGTCGGCCTTGTCGACCCGCAGTCGCACATCGATCGCCGAGACGCCGTCCGGGGCGACGACAAGCGGATTGATATCCAGCTCCGTGATCGCGGGGAAGTCGGTGACGAGCTGGGAGACCCGCTGGATGGTCTCGACGAGGCGGTCGAGGTCCGCCGGGGTCCGCCCCCGTGCACCCCTGAGCATCGGCGCGGCTCGAATCTCGTCGGTCATCTCGCGGGCCTCGTGTTTGCTCACCGGCGCAACACGGAAGGCCGTATCCTCGTAGATCTGGACGAAGATACCGCCGAGTCCGAACATGAGGAGGTGGCCGAACTGTGGGTCCCGCTTCGCGCCGATGATCGTCTCAGTACTCTCCTTGAGGTCGACCAACCCTTCCACGCGCACCCCGAGTACCGAGGCCGCCGAGTCGTGGCTCCGCGCCCGGTCGACGATCATCCGGTAGGTGTCGGCGGTGGCCTCGGTCGGGACCCCGACCTCGACGCCGCCGATATCGGATTTGTGGACGATCTCTGGGCTGACGATCTTCATGACGACCGGCCCGCCGATTCGCTCGGCGGCCGCTGTGGCGGCCTCGGGGCTCTCGACGACCTCGCCCGGCGGCGTCGGAATCCCATAGGCATCCAGGAGCTCCATCGCCTCGACGCCGAGGTAGTCGACATCGCGGTCGTCGGTCTGGGCGAGGATCTCGGAGGCGCGCTCGCGGTCGACCTCGAACTCGGCTGGCGGCTCGTACTCCCGGTCGACGACCGCGCCGTAGTCGGCGAGGGCTTCGAGGCTGGCGACGGCTCGGGACGGGTCGAAATAGTTGGGGATGCCGTACTGAGCCAGCGTGTCGGCGGCGCGATCCGCGGGCTCGCCACCCATGAGACAGGCGACGACCGGCGTGCCGTGCTCGGCTTGGAGGTCGCCGATCGTCTCGGCCAGCGCATCGAACTCGTAGAGGGCGGTCGGCACCGAGAGGACGACCGCGCCGTCGACCGATTCGTCGGTCAACACGGTATCGAGCGCCGACCCGAACCGGTCGAGGTCGGCATCACCGATGATATCGAGTGGATTGGTAATGTCGGCCGCGGCGGGGAGCAGTTCGTCGAGGTCGGCACGGGTGTCGGCTCCGAACTCGGCGATGTCGAGGCTGGAGTCGTCGACCGCGTCGGTCGTCAGCACGCCCGGCCCGCCGCCGTTGGTGACGACCGCGACGTTGTCGCCGTCGAGCCGTGGCTGGCCTGCGAGCACCTGGCCGAAGTCGAAGACGCGCTGGATGTCCCCGGCGCGGAGCACGCCGGCCTGCTCGAAGCCCGCCGTGTAGGCCTCGTCGCTGCCTGCCATCGAACCGGTGTGAGATTTCGCGGCCGCCGCCCCCGCCTCGGTGCGGCCGGATTTGATGACGACGACCGGCGTCGACGCGGTCACGTCCTGGGCCGTCTCGATGAACGCTCGGCCCTCGTCGATATCCTCGACGTAGGCCAGAATCACGTCGGTCTCGGGGTCGTCGTCCCACTGTCGGAGGAAGTCGACCTCGTCGAGAACTGTCTCGTTGCCCAGCGAGACCACGTCGTTGAAGCCGATGTTGTGCTGGGCCGCCCAGCCGATGACCGCGGCAATGAACGCCCCCGACTGGCTCAGCAGCGACAGCGACCCCTCAGGCGGTCGGCCCTCCAAAAAGGTCCCGTTGAGGCCGGTTGTGGTGCTGATCACGCCCACGGAGTTCGGGCCGACGAGATCGAGATCGTACTCCGCGGCGACCGCGGCCAGTTCACGCTCACGGCGTTGGCCCGCCTCATCGGTTTCGCTGAATCCTGCGGTGATGACGACGACGTTTTTAATTCCTTGTTCGCCGACCTGCCGGACCACGTCGACGGCGACCGAGACGGGAACCGCAACGACTGCAAGGTCGATCTCTGTGGGGTTTGGGGCAGCATCGATGGTCGGGTAACAGTCCGCATCCAAGACCGTCTCGCGATTCGGGTTGATCGGGACGATCTCGCCGTCGAAGGTCGCGAGGTTCTCCAGGAGTGCGCGGCCGACAGAGCCCTCGCGGTCGGTTGCGCCGATGACGGCGACCCGATCGGGGTCGAACAGTCCCGAGAGGTCCGTCATCGTTCGGCCCTCCGGTCGACCGCAGGACGATTCACTCGTGGGGTGGCGCGTCGCTGGCGTGGGAGAGTCGCTGTGCTAGCGGAGACCATGGTCGTCGGTTCGGTCAAGTCGTGACTAAAGCCATTGGCCGGTGTCGGGGACAGTCGCTCCCAGCGTACATATGGACGGCCTCCCGAGGGAGTGTATGGACCTCGATCATCCGTTTACGACGCCAGTTCAGGTTCGCTTCCGTGATATCGACGCCTTCGGCCACGTCAACAACGCGGTTCACGTGAGCTACATCGAGGCGGCCCGGGTGGCCTACTTCGAGCAGGTGCTGGGTGTCGACCTCGGGTCGGTCGGCACCGCGGTGGCCTCGCTGTCGGTCGATTACCGCCAGCCGATCGAACTCGACGATGAGCTGGTCGTCGAGACCACGGTGCCGGAGATCGGGACGACGAGCCTGACGCTCGACCACGAGCTTCGGGTCGACGGCACGGTCGCCGCGACCGCGACCGTAGTGCTGGTGCAGTACGACTACGAGGCGGACGAGCCAGTGCCGATCCCGGAGTCGTGGCGGTCGACGATTGCCGACTTCGAGGGCCACGCGACCGAGTGACAGCCCACCGGACTGTACCAAACTACTTGCTGATTGCGACCGAAGCGAGTCGTATGTCTGTAACCGAGAGCGGAGGCGGTCGACGGTGACGATTTATACCGGTCGCGGCGACGAGGGCGAGACCGACCTGCGCGACCTCTCGCGGGTCTCGAAAACCAACCCCCGGATCGAGGCCTACGGTGTCGTCGACGAGGCCAACTCCCTGATCGGAACCGCTCGCCCGAGTGGGTACGACGACATCGATGACTGGCTCCAGTCGGTCCAGAACCATCTGCATATCATCCAGTCGGAGTTCGCCACCCCCGAGCCCGACGACGACGATCCACAGATCCGCAGCGAGCACGTCGACCAGCTCGAAGAGTGGATCGACACCGCCGACGAGGAACTCGAACCGCTTACGTCGTTCATCCTGCCGGGTGGCGGCGACTCCGGGGCGGCGCTGCATCACGCGCGGGCGGTCACCCGACGGGCCGAGCGCCGGGCGGTCGAACTCGCTCAAAACGAGCCGATCAACGCCGAGGCGGTGACGTATCTCAATCGCCTGTCGGATGGGCTGTTCACCTTCGCGCGGCTGGTCAACGCCCGCGATGAGGTGCCCGAGGAGTCGCCGACGTACTGAAGACGACGGAGAAGGGGCTCCTGGAGGGCGGTAGCGTCGCGGAGAACGGGGGCCGCCGCCGGGATCTGTGTGGGACAGACGGATGAGTGTGTGGCGGCGGCCGGTCCGGGTCATGTCATTGATCGAGCCCACGGTGCCGTCGACCCGAGGACGGAGGCGATACACGTGCCGGCGGGAAGCCACTCCTGCCGACCGTGGTTTTAGGTTTGCCTAAAGAATAACCAAGGCTTCGATTTAGGTTGGCCTAAAATCATTCAGCACAAAGACTATATCTGTTGCCGCCATCTGGTCAGATATGAACAAGCACTTCAGTGACGCACGGTACTACCTCGGTCGCGCCGCATCGCACCTCAAACTCGGCCTCGGCGAGGAGTTGACCCCGGTAGTCCGGCGAGTGCGGGCTCGTTTCGGCGACGAGGTCGAAGCGGAACCGGAGCCGGAAACGCGTACCGGACGCGTTCGCGTTGCTGCCAAGCAGGGGTTCCAGCGTGTGCGGCAGGCCCGCCAGCCCGACGAGCAGACGGCCTGATCGGGCAGTTCCGCTTTTTTAGTAGTCGGTGTCGGAACGCGTGTAGAAAGAAGCCTTTAAGTCCGGTCGACAGGTAGCAATCGGTAGCGGGTTGGTGGTCTAGCCAGGTTATGACGGCTCCTTCACACGGAGCAGGCCGGCGGTTCGAATCCGCCCCAACCCATTTTTTGATTCCTCGCAACTCTGAGTGATAACAAAGAGTCCGTGGAATCAAAAATGGTACTGGGCGGTTCGAAGCAGGGAGCGAACCCAGTGAGCGACCGCGGTTCAAATCCGCCCCAACCGATTTTATTTCTCAGAACATGTGATTCTAAAAACAGTCGACCCTCTATTTAATTCACTACTCGTATACAGAGAACCATCCGGCAGCCGACACACTGAGAGCAACATATAGACGGCGTCGACTCGAAGAGACCGTATGAACCGGAACGTTGGCCCGCTCGATGCGAGGCTCCGGATCGCAGTCGGGATCGGCTGTCTGCTCGCCGCCCTGCTCGCGGTTGGTGGGTACACCACGGTCCCGATCCTCTCGGAATTCGGTCTCGGTCTGTTCGGGGCTGTCCTCATCATCGAAGGCGGGCTGCGCCGCTGTCTGCTCTACCGACTCCTGGGGATCGACCGCTGTCCGGTCGACCGGTAGCCGCTTTCAGTCACTGGCGTCGGCGGGCGGCTCGACGCTGGAGATCTCGCTGCCGTTCTGCGGCGGATAGTAGTCGACTGCCCGATTGCCGTCCTCGCGTTTTCGCGGTTTGACACATCGGACCCAGCCGTTCTCCAGGAAATCCACGCGCTCGTATTCCCGTTGCTTGAACTCGCGACCACCGCGTGTGTATTTGACGATGTCGACGATCACGTTCCGCACGTGTGGTGGATCGTATGCGAGAGGTCAGCAGCCATGCGTGTCACCGTCGTCGGCCGGGTATCAATTAAACGCACAGTGTCCCACAGCCGCCGAAATTGACGCGAGGTCGACGACAGCCGACATCGGTTACGAGTCGTCGAGCGCGGCCGCACAGCACTCGGTGAGCACGCTGACCACCCCTTCGTGAACCGCGCTCGGAATCCCGTCGACTGACAGCACCGACTCGCCGCGTACCCCGTCGACACAGCCCGCGTCGAGACTGGCCGCCAGCAGTTGGCGCTCGATCGCACCCGTATGGAGAAGCTCTTCGCCAGCGAGGAGCGACAGCGCGGCAACAACACCGTAGGCTCCCCAGTTCGAGACTCCGGCGACGACGAGGTGGTCGACCGGCGTCACACAGGCAATGGTCTCGCCGGAGTCGACGTGGGCTTCGACCGCCGACTGTACGAGTCCCATCCCGACCTCGTTGCCGCCGTCACCGACGGCGACCGTCGGAATCCCGCGATCGCGGGCCCCCTCGAACAGCGCGTCGACGGGAGCGATGTGCTGTGAGATCGGATCTCCGTTCATGTTCCGGTGGCTGCCATCGGCACACCGACCCGGTTTCTCGACTGCCACCACAGCACCGGGATCGTGTCGGTCGAGCAGTGACTCGACGGTGGCTGTCGCCGGGTCGACGATCTCGGTTGGGTACTCGCAGTCGAGAACATCGAGAAGGGCGGTGATCGTCGCTTCGACCATTGGTTCGACGACGATCACAGGTTCGGCACCGAGCTGCCCGAGCGCTCGCGCCAACACCGCGGTTCCGAGCGGGCCGTCGGTCTCGGGAGCCTCCGGCGGGACGATCGGAAACCCGGTCGATAGCAGCACCCGGTCGCCGGAGTCGGCCGCTTCAAGCAGCCGCTCGGCGGCGGACTTCACTAACGGTGTTCCTTCGTGGGCGGCCTCGTAGAGGCGTCGACAGTTCCGACCGCCGAGATCCAGCGTGATCTGGTGGTCGATTGCCGCGTACATACCTCAAAGTACCACCCGACTGTGCTAAACGTAGCGGAAAGCCACGTTAGCGTCCGGGGGTCGACTACGTGCTGTCGGGCTCAACCGGGGTACGTTTCGCTGGCCCCGTTCCCGAGCCTGCTTTCTGCCGATTCCGAAGCGTCAGCCCGACGAAGACGACGAAGCCGACCGCCCGGAGCGTCAGATCCAACAGCAGCGCGTCGACCGAGACGGTCATGCCGACGAGTCCAAGCAGATCGAAGACACTCTCGGAGAGGAGTCCTGGAGCCATCAGGAGGATCGAACTCAGCGCGAAGCCCGCACGCCCGAGTTGGTCGACGCGGGTGTACAGCGTGCCGATCACGGTCGCCCCCAACGCGATTACGCCGAGGAAGACGCCGACGACCGGGATGAAGATCTCCGGAACCGAGTAGGAGAGCTCGGCGAGATCGCTGAAGTTGACGACGCGGTACTGATCACGGATCGGCAATTCGGCGGCGTTGGCCTTCTCGCGCAGCAGGACGATCCCCGGCGCGAGCACGAACGCGAAGGGGACGACGGCCTTGTTCAACGAGAGTGAAAAGGCCTTGATTCCGGTCTGGAACGGATCGGATTTGGCGACCCCGCTTGCAGCGTAGGCTGCCACCGCGACCGGCGGCGTGATGTCGGCGATGACGCCGAAATAGAGGATGAACAGGTGGGCCGCCAGCAGCGGGATTCCGAACTCTACCAGCGGGTTGGCGAGCATCGAGATGAGGATGATGTAGGTGACCGTCGTCGGCATTCCCATTCCGAGGATGATGCTGGCAACTGCAGTTACGAGCAACATGATCACGATGGAGCCGCCCGACAGCGCCAGCAACAGGGAGGTGAGGTTCGGCCCGAGCCCCGAGACGCTGATGACGCCGGGAATGATCCCGGCGGCTGCGACCGCGACGACGACCGGGACTGCTGTCCGTGCGCCCTCCTCCATCGATTTGACGACAAACATCCCGAGCTGGAACGGCTGGTTGTCGCCGAGATCACGGTCGGTCCGCTCGCCGATCGAGTCGGCGGCCTCGGTGACAGTCGGATTGAGCTCGAGGAACGAGGCCTCGAGATCCGGCTTCGAGAGCAGCGTCACGACCCCGGCGAGCATCATGTACCAGCCGATCCGTGAGCCGACGATCCCGAGTGCCTCGTCGACCGGCAGACCTGCGCCAGCGCCGCCGGTCAGCAGTCCGGTAACGGGGACGCCTGTGAGGGTGAAACTCGCCACCTCGATCCCGAGAACTCCTGCGAGGATCGCGGCCAGTCGACCACGCGTCTCGGTACTGTAGGCCGAAACGAGCGCGACGAGCGCGACGAGCGCGACGAGCGTGAACCATGCCGACCGCGAGACCGAGAGCCGTTCGATGATAAGGTAGTACAACAGTAGGCCGATGGGGACGAGGTAGAACCAGCCGCGCTTGAGATGCTCCCACAGTGAGACGGTCTCGGTTTCGAGGCCGCCGATCCCCTCTTGGACGGCTTTGAGGTGGACCATCACCCAGACGCCGAAGAAGAAGACGATCGCCGGAATCGTCGCCAAGATGATGATGTCAGCGAAGGGGGTTGCGGTGTACTGGACCATGAGGAAGGCCGCCGCGCCCATCACCGGCGGGAGGATCTGACCGCCGGAGGACGCCGAGGATTCGACCGCCCCCGAGAACTCCGGCGAGTAGCCCGACTGCTTCATCAGCGGAATGGTAAACGCTCCCGTCGTGACCGTGTTGGCGATCGACGAGCCGGAAATCGTCCCCATGAAGCCGCTGGCGAGGATGCTCGCTTTCGCCGGGCCGCCTTTGCGCTTGCCGGTGGCGGCGTAGGCGAGATCGATGAACCACTGGCCCGCGCCGCTCATTTCGAGGAACGAACCGAAGAGGATGAAGATGTATATGAAGCTCACAGACACCGTTACCGGAATCCCGAACACGCCGTTTTCGGTGTTGTACCAGAGGTTCTGGACGATGTCGGGCCACGAGAGTTCGTTGATCGCAAGGATGCCGAGGAACGGCGTTCCGCCGTCGATGAGGTACCCCCAGCGCGCATAGACGATGAAGCTCGCAACGATGAGCATCAACGGGAGTCCGAGGGTTCGACGGGTGGCTTCGAGCACTAGCAGCACACCGATCACACCGAGCGCCATCGCGTATGAATACTCGCTGACGAACGGGACACTACCGAGAACCGGGTCAAGGAACGTGTACACCTCGGTGATCGGTCGACCGGAGTCGATTCCGAACACCCGCATGCGCTGTATCTCGGAAAACTCCGTCAGGAAGTAGAACGCCGACAGCACGGCCCCGAGGATACAGACCAGATCGAACGGCGTCACCCGGCCCATGTCGCGGTCGACGAACAGCCACCGAAACACGCCGCGAACTCGGTCGACGACCTGCGTTACCGGGTTTGGGTCATCGAACTGTTGGGCAACCACGTCGGCGAACCAGCCCAGATAGCGGGCGACGAACCCGTCGCCCGTACTCCCCGGGAACAGGAGGAACGTGATGACGAGCGCGAAGGCGACGTGGATGGCGTTGGCCTGCAGCAGTTGGAGGGAAACGGTCCAGTCCTCGATGAGGGGCAACGGGATCGAGAATGTGAAGCTCCGCGCGGCCAAAAACAGCTGGAAGATCGAAAACAGGATCCCGATGGCAGCGACAGCCACCGCAGCGACGCCCTGTAAGGAACGACGCCGTTCGATCTCGTCTATCAGTTCCTCGGCCTCTTCGCGGGAGACTTCCTCGGTACCCCCGTGGTCTGGACCGCCATTGGGTTGGGTAGTCGTAGTCATGAGAGTTGCTCGATCGGTGATTGTCGGTCGACGTAGATTCGGACGTCACTGGCGTTGGTCGCGGCGACGAGGTCGTGTCGCTGCCCGTCGACGATCAACGTGTGGCCAGCGATCCGTCCGGGCGAGACCGACAGGGTTCGGAGTTCGGTAATCGGCTCATCAGGTGCATAGACGAGTGTGCCGTTGACGTTCTCGACGTCGACGCGGGCAGGGAGCCCCCAGCCATAGGATTCGAACTCCATGCGGGTGTTCACCAGCGTAGTACCGTCGATACGGTACTCGTCGTAAACGCGGGATTTCTCGACGCTATGCATGTATTCGAGGGCGACAGTACTTCCGTCGTCGACCGGCTCGGAAAGGTACACCTCGTCGGTCTCGATGTCTTCGACGACCAGTACCGACTCGCTGGGGACCGCCGCGGCGACACCAACTGCAACGAGCCCCACGGCTATGGCAACAACGAGAACGGTCGACCGTGAACGGTTATTCATATGCCCTGTGACCTCTGAAACGGTCTCGCTCGTTTCGACCCTGCGTGCTGTATGCCCGGCATGACACAGGTGCGACGATTCGTGTTCTCGATTCGATCTTTTTTATATTGTCGGTCCTCGCATGACCGTCTGCGAAACGGACCGCAGTGGGCTACCGACGGGTTAGGCGTCGAAGTAGTTCGCCGCGCCCTCGTGAAGCTCGATCGACATGCCGTCCTGCGCACTGTCGACCGAAATGAAGTCGGTCTTGATCGACAGCTCGCCGAGGTTGTCGAAGATGGCTGCAGTGACCGTCTCGACGGTGCTGGCGTCGACGCCGGAGTGAGTCGCGATCATCGCCTGGACGGCGACGGTGTCGACGTCCTCGTCGACGCCGCTGTACGTTCCTGCGGGGATGGTGTCGTCGGCGAACCACGAGGCGTCGGATTTGATCGTCTCACGGGTGTCGCCGCTGATCGAGACGATCTCGATGTCGTTCGTGTTGGCGAGGTCTTCGATCGCGCCGACCGGCCAGCCGCCGACGACGAACGCCGCATCGATGTCGCCGTTGGCGAGTTGTTCGGAGGCCTGCGAGAAGCCAGCGTTCTGCTCGTTGTAGTCGCTGATTCCGGCGGATTCGAGGATCTGGTTCGCGTTGACCTGCGTCCCCGAGCCAAGGTCGCCGGTGTTGATCGTTGCGCCGCTGAGGTCGCTGAGCGTGGAGATGTCGTTTCCAGCCAGCGTCACGAGCGTGATCGTCTCGGGATACAGCGTGGCGACGCCCTGCAGGTTTTCGATCGGGCTCCCCTCGAAGGCGTCGATACCCGTTCCGTTTTTGGCAAACGACGCGATGTCGTTCTGGATGAGCGCGAAGTCGGCTGATTCGTCGGAGAGGCTGCCAACGTTCTCGACGCTCGCGCCCGTCGACTGGACATTCAGCGAGAAGTCCGAGTTGGCCTCGACGACCGTTTTGAACTCGTTCGAGAGTGGGAAATAGGTGCCACCAGTACCGCCAGCGTGCCAGCTGAGGCGGTTTGCGGTGTCTCCGCTGCCGCCGTCACTCTCGCTGTCGTCCCCACTTCCGCTCCCGTCTCCACTTCCGTCGTCGTCGCTCCCACCAGTACAACCAGCGAGTGCTGCGATACTCGTCGCACCGGTCACTGTGAGGAATCGACGTCGCGTCTGATCCGATGACATACATTCACAGATACTTTGATAGGTATATATAATTGTTTGTTAGAAATTCCAAATTAGTCCTCTATAGGCATAACAATAAGGAAAAGATCTCTGATATTGTCGAAACCGAATGTGGAAAACATGAGCAAAACGCCAATATATATTTTATTCTTGATTTATCCACCTATATTACACGGTCTCTACGTTTCATAATGGATGTCAATCAGGAGCAGTCAGAGATGGTTCGATCCACGATGGTCGACCGACCACTGGTACTCTGTTCGTTTCCTCCTTTTTGCCACCGTAGGTACGGGGCCCGTCTGGATCGCCTATCGGGCAGGACGAAGTAGAGAGTCCTCTCCATGGACGCATCGGGGGGCAACTACCGGAGACGAAGTAAACACCACAACAAAAGGAAGGCGACTCTAATGATAACACGCGAGCCAGACGAGAACATACATAACTATTATACATAATTTTAGTGCTTAATTCGACTCTATTAGACATTGTTATTAGTTACCGGAATATAAGCAGTCTACCGGAGACATCCTTTTCCACCACGAAGACGCCTTATGTCTCCGGTGATTTCTCAGCCCTCAGTCAACGATCTATAGCCTGCGCCGTCAGACTCGTCGAACGTGCCTGAAGCGGTCATCGCCTATCGTTGAATCTCCTCAGTTCCCCGCTTTAGGCCACTGCTGGAGACCGGCCCGCCCGATGGCCCGCCGCACCACCGGCGTGAGCGACTCGTGGCCGATGATCCCGAAGCCGACAAGGACGACGCCGAACCCGGCGACCGTCGTCGCCGACAGCGCCTCGCCCAGCAGGAGCCAGCCGCCGAGGGTGGCGACGATCGGGCTGGCGTAGAAGACCAGACTCGACTGGGTTGCACCAACCTCATCGAGCAGGCCGAAGTAGAGGATGTAGGCGACCGCTCCAGCAAAGACGCCGAGGTAGCCGACGGCGACGACCGCGCCGAGCGTCCACTCGGCGGCCGCGGTCGATTCGCCAGCGCCGATGCTGAGCGCGTGGAGCATCACGGCACTCACCGGCAGGGCCCACGCGGTCCGGACCGTACTCGACAGCGAGGAGTCGGCCCGACGGATCAACACGGTCCCGATCGCGAGGCTCACCGCGCCCGCGAGGACGATCACCGCGCCGCCACTGAAGGTTTCGATTACCGTCGCGGGCGTGATGTCGACGACCATGCCGACGCCGACGAGGCCGACAAGCGTGCCGACCGCACCCGCTGCCGTCAGGCGTTCGTCGGCGAGCAGCGCGCCGGCGAACAGCGGCGCGAAGATCGGGACGAGCGCGAAGAGGATCGCACCAACGCCGCTGGTGAGACTCCCCTGGCCGACGAACAGGAGGCCGTTTGCCAGCCCAATAGCGAGGACCCCCGCGGCGAGAATCGCGGCGATGTCGCCGGGTGTCTTCGGGAGGAGTTCCGCGCGGCTCCGGGTCAGGGCGACGTAGCTCATCAGGATGACGGCGGCAATATCGAACCGCACGGCAACTAACAGCAGTGGCGGGACGTACGCCTGTCCTGCTTTCGCCGCGACGAATGTCCCACCGAAGAAGACACTCACAAGCAGGAACCGAAGCAGCGTTCGATCCCGGCTCACTCCCACGCTTGCCCTCTATCAGCGCGCACTCGGCCAACCGAGCGGGCCGCCGATGATTGTGTGTCTCTCATTACTACGACAAAGGGCCCGAAGCCGTATAAATTAATTCAGAAAGAATTTCAGAGCAAGAAAGTTGGCCAATCGCTGAAACTCCCTCAGACCGGGACTCGGTTTCACGGTGTGAAATCAAGGCGAAACTGACTTTTATTACGGCCCACAAATCACGGTATGGACCCGGTGCTTGAGGAGCTCGAATTTCTCGCCTTATCGCCCAACCGGGTTGACGTGCTGCGGCTGTTGGCTGCCGAGCCACACACTCGCCGGGAGCTCGGCTCGGAGACCGGAGCCTCTCAACCCACGCTGGGGCGAATCCTCCGGGATTTCGAAGAACGCAACTGGATCAGCCGGACGGGGGCGGGGTACGAGGCGACCGCGACCGGTCGGCTCGTCGCCGACGGGATGAGCGAATTCTACGAGCTCGTCGAAACCGAGCTGAAACTCCGCGAGCTCATCGAGTGGCTGCCGACCGAAGAGCTGACGTTCGACTTGCGGGCGCTCCGCTCGGCGACGATCACCGTCCCCAGCCAGACGCGTCCGGGCGCGCCGGTCGGTCGCATCGTCGACCTCGTGGGTGACGCCGAGCAGGTGACAGTGCTGTCCCATGCGTTCAACGATCGGATGCTTGAAGCGGTCACCGAGTGGGTCGACGCTGGCGGCAACTTCGAGGCGGTCTTTTCGGCCGACGCTATCGAACCCGTCAGGAACGATGCCGCCCTCGCTGACCTCCTCCGGCGGCTCGCCGACGCCGAGTCAGCCAGCCTCCGGGTGTACGATGGCCCGGTCCCGCTGGCGGTCACCCTCACCGACAGCGTCGTGAGCCTACTCCTCCGGGACGACGGCGGCCGTCTGCAGGCCGCCGTCGACACCGATTCGCCCGAAGTCACCGACTGGGCCCGCGACGTATACGGTCGCTACCGTGCGGATAGCCGACCACTAACGAGCGAGATGCTCGATTGAGGGTCAGTCTCGGCGCGGCACCGACAGCCGGTCGCCGAACCGCTCCCAGACGACGATCACCGAGGGCGTCACCAACAGCGACGAGAGATACGCATAGCCGATGCCGAGAGCGATCAGGATGCCGAACTCCTGGATCAATGGAATCAGCGCAATCCCCAGCACACCGATCCCGGCGACTGTCGTGATCATACTGCCGGTCAGGGCCCCACCCGTCCCAGCGACGGTAGCCGACAGCGCCGCAAGCGTCTCCTGCGTTTCGTATTCGTCGACGAACCGGTGGACGAAATGCACCGTGTAGTCGACGCCTAACCCGATCGAGATCGAGAGGATCGGCGCGTTGATCGGCGTAAGCGGGATGCCGAGCAGTCGCATCGAGGCCAATAGCAGCCCGACGGTCACGACAACAGGCACCAGATTAAGCAGTCCATATACGGCCCGGCCTTCCAGTAAGCGATAACTACCGACCAACACGATCGTCGTCAAAATGAAGGCGACGACGAGTCCGCGGATCGCCGAGTCCAACGTCGCGTTGATCACCTGCTGTTGGACAACACGGTCGCCGGTCGCCACCGCCGACAGTGGGGTTCGGTCGGCGACAGATTGGGCGTCCTCGACGACGGTCGCGGTATCGGCGTCCGGCTCGACCGCGATTTCGACCCGCGCACTCTCGCGGTTTTCGGAGAGATAGCGGTCGACCTCACTCGCCCGCGGGGATTCGTCCAGCGCATCATATATTTCCTCGATATCTCGATCCGGAACCCCAGTCCCGAGGCGATCGTGACGCTCGACGAGCCGGTCGAAGGCTGGATCGGCTGCCCGTTCGCGCTCGATGACCGTCAGGATGCTTTCAGTGTCGGCTTGTCCAGCGCTCGTCTCTGCGAAGCTATCGGGGGGATTGCGCCCGAGGCGGTCGATCCGCTCCAAGGAGTCGTCCCGGCGGACCGGCTGGTCGATATAGATCGTCACCCCGCCGCCGGTCGGCTCGTCGAACTCGTCTTCGAGGATGTCGATCGTCTCGATGAAGGTGTACTGCGAGGGCGCAAACGGCTCCGGCAGCCGATCGTAGCGGTCGATCCACGTCTCGCTCGGAAAAAATGCCTCCTCGGAGAACTCGGTGTCGACGCCCGACCCGTAGGCACCGGCGACGCCAGTGGTAAGCAGCACCATGACGAGGAACACGACCGGGGCCCGCCGGGAGATGGAGACGCCACCCGCGAGCCCGCGGGCCAGCTGCGACCCCTCGGTGATGATCGGCGTCGTGCCGAACGCTGGAACCGGGAGCCGCTCGCGGAGCCGGTCGACGGTCACTTTCGCGGCGGGCAGATAGATGACGAACAGCACGAAGGTGAAGGTCATTCCGACCGCTGCGACGATACCGAACTCCTGGAGCGATCCAAGCGGACTGGTGAGGTTCGCGGCGAAGCTACAGACCGTCGTGACGGTGACAATCAAGAAGGCAGTGCCTAACTGCCCCATCGAGCGGGACATCGCCTCGTCGACCGAGAAGTCGCCGAGCCGGGCCTCCCGGTAGCGGTTGATCGCGTGAATACCGAAGTCGATGCCGACCGCCAACAAGAGGGGAAAGACCGAGACGATGGCATCCGAGAAGGGGATTCCCGCATAGCCCATGAAGCCGAACGTCCAGACGAGCGTCAAAAGCAGCGCCGACAGCCCGAGCAGCAGATCGATCGGATCACGGTAGGCAATCAGAAGAAAAAGCAATATCAGGCCGAGTGCGGCCGGGAAGACGACGATCGCGGTATCGGTGAGCAGCGCGGTGATCTCGGTCTGGAGAATCCCCTCGCCGAACAGATAGGCGTTGTCGCCGATCTCGTTGCCCTGAACCCTGTCGACGGCCGCGGCGCTGTCGGCCTGAAGCGTCTGGAGCTGACTCGTCGAGACGCTTTCGGGCACGTCGTACTCAACAGTGACGAGCGTGATTGAGGCCCGCTGTGTCGTCGGATTGTAGTCGGTCGAGACCTGTTCGGCGAACCGGTCGTCGTCGACCGCCTCGATCGCCGTCGCCAACTCGCGGTCGCTTGCAGCCTCGATCGCCCGGCGACGGTCGGTCGGTGTCTCGGCGTCGGGATCGATCTCGGTCGCGATCCGATCAGCGTGGCTGGTCGTCTCGCCGATTCGGAGCGTTCCGTCCTCTTCGAGCCGCCGTTGGGTCTCGAGCAGCCGGATCAGCGTAGGTCGAGCGACCACGTTGTCGGCTTCGACGAACAGCTGGGCGGTGGTATCGCTGTCGCCGACATCGCCCGCGAACTCCTCGTCGATCTCCTCCATCGCCTCCATCGCCGGGACCTCCTCGGTGAACTGGTCGGTCCCGGCCTCCTGGTCGACCAGTCCCAGCCCGCCCGCGAAAAAAACTGTTAGTAGAGCGACAGCGACGAGCACTACCCGTGCGTGGTCGACGGTTCCCTCGGCGAGCCGTTCGACGCCCCGGTTCGGGTCCCACATCTCAGCGTCTCCGCCGGATGACGACGGCCCCGCCGACGAGGAGCGCCACGACCCCGAAAAGCGACACCAGCGAGGGTAGCAAGCCGTCGTCTTCGGGCGGTTCGGCGGCGGTGATCGGCACCTGATACACCTGCGAAATCAGATCGTCGTCCGTCTCGGTATCATAACGGAAGTCGACTTCGAGCGGATACTCCCGCTGGCTGGCCGTCTCGTCGACGGTGACCTCGACCGCGACCGTCTCGCTTTCGCCCGGTTCGAGCTCACTAATAAACGCCTCGTCGGAGTCGACCGCAAGCGGCCCGTCGGGGAAAAGAAAGACGTTGATGTTCGAGAGCCGCTCGCCTCGGTTGTTTGTTACGTTCAGCCGCACCGTCTCGGTCGTTCCGGCCGGGATCTCCGCATCGGGGGCCGTGACGGTGAACGCCGACTGTTCGTCCCTGACCGGCACCCGTCGGACAAACGGGTCACTATCGAGCCGCTCGTCGTCGACCCCGTACTCGACGGTGAAGGTCACCGGTCGGGGGCCTGGATCGGCCTGCCCGCTCACGTCGGCGTCGAAGCTCACGTTGGCCGTTTCGTTCTCATCGAGATCGGCGACGGCGACCTGATTCTCGCCGATGTCAATCCGGTCGGAGGCGGGTTCGGCGCGGACGACTGGCGTTTCGACAGATTCCGGGCCAGTGTTTTCGAGCGTCGCCGTGATCGTCCCGCTCTCGCCGACTTCGAGGGTGCTGTCGACCCCGTCGAGTTCGAACGTTTGGGCACCGGTCGGCTCGACGGCTGTCGCCAGCGTCGCGGATTCACGGAGGATACCGTCTTCGTCCTCGTAGACAACGGTAACTTCGAGCAGGTAGCTCTCGACGCTGAGATCGGGGTCGATCCGGGAATCGAAGCTCACGGTTTCGTCGTCGCCCTCGTCGAGCTCGCCGAGGAAGGCCGCCGATTCCGTCGACATATCGGCTCGCTCGTTCAGCGACGCGTTGCTACCCCCATTGCCGTCGGGTTGCTGTGGTGTGTCGCTCCCCGTCGCTGTGCCACCGCCCGAGCCCGCACCGATCGTCACGCCGCCAGTGGGCGAGCGAGCGGTCACCCGGACGTTTTCGGCGTCGGCCTCGCCGACGTTTTCGAGTTCGACGTCGACCGTGCCGTCAGTGCCGACCTGCGCGTCGGTCTCGGCGTCTTCGATCTCGAACCGGGAGCGCTCGCCGACCTCGATGTCGACATCGAACTCGTCGCTCTCGCTTTCGTCGTCCGCAGTACCGTCGTCGTCGATCTCGGTGAAGGTGTACTCGAGGTCGACCTCGAGTTCGCCCTCATCGCCGTCAGCCGACGCCGGAGCGGTGACCCTCACCGGCACGGTCACCGACTCGCCCGGCGGAATGGAGCCGATCGCAGTCTCGACCGTCGAGACCTCGACCGGGGCGTCCTCGTCGTCGACCGTCACAGTGACGCCGCGAGCGGTGGCGGTCGGCTCGTCGAGTTCCGCGCCGCGTTCGATCCGCCCGGTGTTGACGATCGTGAGGTCGACGGTCGTCTCCGTGCCGGGTTCGACGACCGGATCAGCCAGCGCGACCGCTAGGTCCGGCTCACCGACAGTGTCGCCCGGCCGTTCAAAAAGGCCGTCCAGCTGGGCGGTTCCGTCGGCCGGGACCGTGGCCGTCGCAGGGGCCGCGGCCGCCGCAGGCGGAGTAGCAGCCTGCTCAGTAGGCACGACAGCTGGATCCCCACCGATAGTTCCCGCTGTAAGGGCCAGACAGCAGACGACCACAAGCAGGAGCCGGGGAAGATCGTCGGTCCCCGTCATCGATTCCCGCTCCGACAGTCCGTCGACGGTCGGTTGTCATCCAACAGCCGAATCGACGCAGTCATATGTAATTGCTACTCAGTCGCCACATAAGTGATTTATTCATAACAAATTGAAAGTGTATGAATGATCATTTATTTGCAGAATTCACATGACAGCATCGCGCTGAGAGAGCACCGAACACGGAGACTAGAAAATATCATATAATTGTCTGGTAAGGCGATCATTCAGTGATTACTGACCCACTTGAATCCGTGATTGTGCACTGTTGCAACCGTTGCAATCGCCAGCCGGAAGCGGGAGTGACTGTTCAGCGCGGCTTACCCTGGCAGCAACAGGGGCCGCAAACGGTATGTATCCGGTCGGAGCGCCGGTAAATTACTACATATCGCATTCAGCAGTAACTAACAATGACGGTGCAGGGTGACCGTCCATATGGATGACCCGAATGTTTGAACTGACCGGCTTCCAGCGGGACCTGCTGTACGTCATCGCAGGCCTCGGCCGCCCCTCCGGTCAAATGGTCCGCAGAGAGATCGAAAAGCACGTCGACAACGTCAACCACGGCCGCCTGTATCCCAACCTCGACACGCTGGTCGACTATGGGCTGGTCGAGAAAGGACGCCACGACCAGCGCACCAACTACTACGAGCTCGCTCCAGAAGGTCGAGAGCTGATCGAACAGCGCAAGGAGTGGGAAGACGAGTACATCTCGGTGCCCGCCGAATAACAACTGAACGCTGATTTTTATCCGTATCTGAACCGACCGAGAGTCTTTAGACCGACAGTGCCGTCGCCTCGACGAGCCGCTCGGCCCGGCTGAACAGTCGGTCGGCAGTTTCCCGGTCGGCAGCGTCGGCCGTAATCCGAACGACGGGCTCGGTGCCGCTGGCCCGGATCAGGAACCAACCGTCGTCGGTTTCGATCCGGATACCATCGGTGGTGTCGACCCGGTCGTACTCGCCGTTGAGCCGCCGCCGCACACGGTCGATGGCGTCGTGTTTTGCCGCCGCATCCAGGCAGGCTCGGTGGGTGGTGTAGCGATCGGTGAACGGAGCCACCTGCGCCGACAGTGGCCCCTCACGCCGGATCAACTCGACCAGTTTGCAGGCGGCAAAATGGGCGTCCGGACACCGGATCTCGTCGTCCCAGATCCACAGCCCGCTGGGTTCGCCGCCGAAGCCGATCCCCTCGCCATCCAGGCCGGTGGCGACCGCCATCTCGCCAACGCCGGTCCGAACTGTCTTGCCGCCAGCCTCGGCGACCGCCTCCGCGACGAGCGAACTGGTGTCGACGGTGAGCGCCACGTCCTCTCCCCGGTGCGCCGCGCGCGTGGCGAACAGGGCGAACAGCTCGTCGCCAGGGACGAACCAGCCGGTCTCGTCGATCGCAGCCAGCCGGTCGGCATCCGCGTCGTGAGCGATCCCGAGGTCGGCCCCGGTCGCCCGAACAGTGTGGGCCAGCCGCTTGCAGGCGGCGGCTGTCGGCTCGCTACCCCGGCCGGGGAAGCTCCCGTCGCGGTGGCCGTTGAGTGTCGTCACGTCACAGCCCAGATCGGCCAGTACGTCGGCGGTCAGCCGCCCCGCCCCGTTGCCGAGGTCGACGACGACCGAGAGCCCCGCGACGCTGTCGAACGCCGAGACGAGGTGCTGGTGGTGGCGCTCGCGCAGATCAGACCGGCACGTCGATCCGCCGATCCCGTTGGCAGGCACGGACCGTGCGGTCCCGGCATTGGCCCGTCGGACGAGCGAGCGGTAGCGGTCCCGATCCAGGACCCGACCGGAGTGGGTTCGGATCTTGAACCCGTTGTCCCCTGCGGGGTTGTGTGAGCCAGTGATCACGACGCCGAAATCCGCATCCAGCCACGACACGCTCCGGGCGATCGTCGGCGTCGACTCGACACCGACGCGGATCACCGACCCGCCACACTCGGTAATGCCCGACAGCAGCGCATGCTCCAACATGGGGCCGCTGTCTCTGACGTCACGGCCGACGACGACCGACTCGGCGTGGGTTCCGAGCGCCCGACCTAATCGCAATGCTAGCTTCGTTCCGATCGTCTCACCGACTGCACCGCGAATACCGCCCGTTCCAAACATAGGCTGGTACTGTCGACCGCGCGGTTTAGGTAGGCGGCTCATACCGGCCGTACGGGGGTCACTACTCGTGGCAGCAGCTCCAAACGTCAGGGTAGTACTGACCGGCTACCGGATCGTCAGCTCACCGTCGTCTCTGAGCGATACCTCACAGCCAGCGTAGCTGAAACTGATCGCCACCGACTCGCCGCGGGCGTCGAGGAGAGCGTCGAGTGCATCGGGATCGATGGCCGTCGACAACAGGGGGAGATCGGTTGGATGGCGGTCCGTATAGTCGGCGACCGAAAGGACGACGGCCGTCCCGATCGAGTCGGCCATCCGCCAGTCGGAGAGATACGATACGCGATCCGATCGCCGATCCGATTGGAGGTCGGATACCGAATTCGAACTGTGGCTCATTGTAGGGTAGAGACGGGAGTTATCCCGACAGTCGGTTCGGAGTATACGTTCGGCTATAAAATATGTTATTATAACTACAATGCGCGTCGGCGACTAGCCACTGCTGTCGGAGACGGCCGTCGACCGCTATCGAGGAGTTATGAAAAGGAGTCGGATGCCGCAGTTGAGGTCGTTACTCGACGGTGACGCTCTTGGCGAGGTTTCGCGGCTTGTCGATCGACCGTTCGAGCCGGTTGGCGACGTGGTACGAGAGCAACTGGAGCTGGACGTTCGCCAGCAGGCCGTTGAGCTCCGGCGTCGAAGAGGGAATCGGGACGAAATCATCGACCGTTGCGGCGACCTCGTCGGCGTCGACCGGCGCGATACCGATCACCGACGCCCCGCGAGCTTGGACCTCCCGGACGTTGTTGAGCGTCTTGTCGTCGTGGTCGCCGGTGAAGACAGCGATCACCACGGTATTCGGCGTCACCAGCGCCAGCGGCCCGTGTTTGAGCTGGCCCGCCGCGAACCCTTCGGCGTGTTCGTAGGTAATCTCCTTGAATTTCAGCGCTCCTTCAAGCGCGACCGGATGGCCGATCCCCCGGCCGATAAAGAAGTGCGCATCCATCCCCTGGTATTTGTTTGTGAGCTCCGCCGTCGGGTCCTGATCCAGGATCGACTCGATCTGGTCGGGCAGCGCGCCGAGCGACCCCAGCAGGGACGCCGACTTCGCGCTCGGCTCGCCGGTGATATCGCGGTGGAGCCGCTCGGAGAGCAACGCTAGGGCGGTGACCTGCGAGGAGAACGTCTTGGTCGCCGCGACGCCGATCTCCGGACCAGCGCGGATATACAGGACGTCGTCGGTCTCGCGGGCCGCCGTAGAGCCGATGACGTTCGTCAGCGCCAGCGTCCGGGCCGGGGTGTCCTCCAGTCGGCGGAGCGATTCAAGCGTGTCAGCGGTCTCGCCCGACTGGGTGACCCCGATCACCAGCGTTTCGTCGTCGACCGGCATCGGGTTTGAGGCGTACTCGCCCGCCCGGTGGGCGTAGGCCGGAATCCCGCGCTGGCCCAGCAGGTGACAACCGTAGAGGGCGGCGTGGTAGGAGGTGCCGCAGGCGACGAACTCCACACGCGAGATGTCGCTGAACTCTCCCGGCTCGAAATCATCGAGCGTGATCGACTCGTCGTCGGGATCGAACCGCCCGTGGATCGTCTGATTGAGCGATGCGGGCTGTTCGTGGATCTCCTTGAGCATGTAGTGGTCGAACCCCGACTTCTCGGCGTCCTCGGAGGACCACTCGACGGTGTCGACCGGGCGTTCGACCGCGGTCGCCGAGCGGTCGAAGATCCCGTAGGAGTCGGGGCGCAGCACGGCGACGTCCTCGTTTTCGAGATAGATCACCCGGTCGGTGAACTCGATGAATGCCGGCACGTCGCTGGCGAGGAAGAAGCCGTCGTCTGCCAGCCCGACCACCAGCGGCGAGCCGTTCCGGGTCGCGAAGATGGCGTCGGTGCCATCGATGATCGCCGCCAGCGCGTAGCTGCCGTCGAGGCGGTCGACCGCCCGCATGAAGGCGTCGAACGGTTCGGCACCGTCGTCGAGGAACTCCTCGACGAGGTGGGGGACGACCTCGGTGTCGGTCTCGCTGGTGAACTCGTGGCCGCGGGCGCGGAGCTCCTCGCGGAGGGTGTCGTAGTTCTCGATGATGCCGTTGTGGACGACCGCGACACGGTCGGTCGAGCCGGTGTGTGGGTGGGCGTTAGCGTCGGTCGGCGGGCCGTGGGTGCTCCAGCGGGTGTGGCCGATACCGATTGGACCGCTCGGCTGCCGCTGGTCGACGAGCGCTCGGAGCACTTCGGCTTCGCCTTCGCGTTTGAGCACGTCGATGCCGTGGCCGTTCTGGACGGCGAGCCCGGCCGAATCGTAGCCGCGGTATTCGAGGTTTTCGAGGCCTGCCATCAGGTCCTCGACCGCGTTGCCCGAACGGATGCGACCGGTGATCCCACACATCAGTCGGCCCTCCCAGTGGTCGGCTGTGAGTTGGATAATTTGGAGTCGGTTCGCTGTCGTTGCGGCGGGGTGTAGGGAGTAGTCATCGTTTTGGTATCGGAAACGGTCCGAGCTGTTCGGAGCGGGACTGTCAACACCCTCTCAGGAACCCCAACCGGCTTTGTTATAGATGGGTTGTCAGATTCCTGTGTCCTCGACGACCTGAGTAGGCGCTGAATACCGTCCACACATCCAATAGAATCCGACAAGCGGTGAACGATCAACCAGATACTGAACCGTTGGTTGCTGAATTCAATAGTACAACGACACGAGTAATATGATTATCAAAAAAAAGTAAGTTATTCGTCGGTATCGATTCGTTGGCCGGCCGTGGCGGCACTACGCCGTCGAGAGGTGGACGCCGCCGAGAAGGGCGAAGCCGAGCAACGAGACCGCAAACACGGGCGTGAGC